>Ga0102947_1000059_pt1 | contig 38077 bp, 20 predicted proteins | sample SalPon2A_A_D2_MG_FD_78210 | JGI IMG/M metagenome (GOLD analysis project Ga0102947, IMG submission 78210) | Soil microbial communities from South San Francisco under conditions of wetland restoration - Salt Pond MetaG R2A_A_D2_MG | ecosystem: Environmental > Terrestrial > Soil > Wetlands | place... | reverse complement strand
TGTCACCGCTGGCGTTCAGGGTCACCGAGAAGGTGTTGGAGCCGGTGGAGAAGAACTCCGGCACCCCGTCGAAGGTCACCGTCCACGAGGTGGCGTCCTGCTCCACCGTCACCGTGCCGCCGCTGCTGGGGTTGAGGTCGTCCCAGAGCGCCGCGATGCGCGGTTCCTCGATGAGGAGGTCGAAGACCGACTCGGAGAAGTCGGTGTCGCCGGCGCCGAAGCTCAGCGAGCCGTTGGAGTTGACGAAGACGCTGTTCCAATTCGAGCCCTGGAAGGGGAACGAGAAAGGCAGCGCCACCTCTTCACTGTCGTCGTCGCCCAGGTCCAGCAGGATGCCTTCGATGGTCTCGACGGTGATGACGTAGCGGCCACCACTGTTGCCGGCCCCGGTGAACCCGAGGTCGGGGAAGGTGGTGACCCCGAGGAAGTAGGTGCCGTCGGCCGGCACCGGCACCACGATGCGCGACAGCAGACCCGCGCCGCCGTCATCGTCGACGGCCAGGACGGCGCCCGTCGAGTCGGCGACCACGATCAGGCTGTCGAGGGCCCCGGAGACGACCTCGGCGATCAGCGTCGTGCCACCTTCGGCACTGAAGCTGAAGAAGTCGATGTCGTTGCCCACGGGCGCGATCTCGGTGAACCGCTTGAGCGGGATCGAGTCGAAGGGCAGGCTGATGGCGGCCGCATCGGCCAACGTGTTGTTGGGCTCGTAGGCGTCGCTGTAGCTCTTCGTGGTGTTGAAGAGCACCTCGTCGTTCTCCAGGTCGAAGGGGTTGCCGAAGCTGGTGAACACCTCGTAGACGGCGGTCGCCTGCGTCAGGTTGATGCGGTCATCCTCCTCCGACAGGTCGGTCTGACCCTCGAAGCCGGACGTGTCCGCGCCGCCGCAGGAGACACCGGTGATGCCGTCGTTGGCGGAAACGTCACCGAAGTCGATATCGACGTTGTTGGACGAACGCTGCAACTGGATGCTGAAGGTGTTGGAGCCGGTGCTGAAGTACTCCGGCACGTCTTCCCAGGTCACCGTGAAGGTGTTCTTGGTCTGGTTGTAGAAGACCTGGCCTCCGGCGGTGGCGTTGAAGTCGTCCCACAGGGCCGCGATGCGCGGCGGCCCGCTCAGGAGCTCGGCCGCCGACTCGGTGAAGTCGGAGCTCGGCGCCCCGAAGGTCAGGTTGCCGTTGGCGTTGACGTAGACCGAGTCGTAGTCCGTGCCGCAAAGCTCGAACTCGAAGGGCAGGAAGACCTGCACGCTGCCGTCGATGCCGACCCCCAGCGGATCACCCGGTCCCGGGGTGTTGAAGATGACGTCGACGCCGGTGGCGCCGGGGGTGACGAACACGAAGTCCGCCGGGTCGTCGGTGGACGTCACGTTGTTGGACTCGTTGGCGCCGTTGTAGTACTCCTCCGGGCCCGGTAGCGGCGAGGCGGGCGGCGTGCTGAAGCCGCCGGCCAGGATCTCGTCGACGTAGATCCGGTAGTCGGCCCCCGGGGTCAACCCGAAGAGGGTGTAGGTGCCGGTCACCGGGTCAGCCTGGGAGAAGTTGTCGGTGTAGTCGCTGGAGATGGCCGACACCGCGTCGTAGAACGGATCCGCCTCGTTGCGCGCGATGACGTTGACGCCGGTCACCTTGGTGACGCCGCTGGGCGCGTAGATGGTGCCGGAGACGTTGTCCGTCGTGGCCGCGAAGCTCGGGTCCGGGTAGAGCGCCGACAGCGACGAGATGTCGTCACGGGCCAGCGATCCGGTGCCGATGGGCGGGCCGAAGTAGAACGGGTACATGGTCTCCACCACCTCGGTGAAGGGGTTGGGGACGGCGTAGGGCGAGAACGGCTCCGGGCCCGGCAGGTCGCCGACGCCGATGTAGAGCTGGCCGTTGACCTCGGTGTGGGCCAGGTTCGAGTAGTGACCGAACTCGTGGACCATGACGTCGAAGGCGGCGGTGAGGTCGCCGAAGGAGGGGCCGTTGAGGAACGAGACACCCTCCAGGATCTCGCAGGTGACGGTGTTCACCCACTCCGGGCCGGCGAATCCGAGGATGCCGGAACCGGGGCCGAAGAGGAGGTCGAAAATCTGGCCATCATCGTCGAAGACGATGGCCGACAGGCCGTCCGGCGCCACCGGGTTGAGGTAGGGGTTGAAGTTGGTGATGTCGACGTCCACCGGCAGCAGCCCGGCGTTGGTGTAGGTGGCGGTGGCGGTGGGCACCGCTCCCCAGACCGCGAAGGAGTCGTCGGTGAGCTGCACCGCCTGGGCGTTGGTCAGCGGCCCGAGGTCGCCCTGGTCCGGGTTGAAGGGGATGTTGGCGCCGCCGTTGGGCCACAGGTAGGGCTGGCCCGAGTTGCAGACGGCCAGCGGGCCCGCGGCCTGGGCGGCGGGGGCGGCGAGCAAGAGGGTGAGGGCGGCGAAGGCGAGGGCGAGGCAGAGGACGCGGTTGGCTTTCATGGTCATTTCCTCAGTTCCCCAGCTCGTCGTTGATGGCCGCGGTCAGGGCGGAGTAGCTCACCGGGCCGTCGAAGAGGCCGGCGTTGTCGAGCTCGTTGGAGGCCACCTCGTTCTGGTCGTCCAGGTAGATGCGGAAGCTGCCCTGGCCGAGGCCGACGGTGGTGGAGAGCCCAATGGAACTCGGCTCGGTGGTGAACAGCAGGTAGTCGTCGCCGAGCTGGAGCTGCGGCAGGTCCGGCAAGGCGTTGACGCGCTGGTAGTCGCCGACGGTGACGGGGGAGTCCTTGATGGAGCCTAGGATCTTGATCTCGACCACCTGCCCGGCTTTACCTTCGGCGAAGTCGCCTTTGAGGACGTCGTCCACCTTCAGGGTGACGACCACGGCGGGAAGCTCGCCGCCGCCGACGCTCACCGAGCTCTGCTCGACGTCGAGGACCGTGGCGCGGAAGATGCGGTGGGCGTTGTCGGCGAGGTCGCCGAGGTCCATCCGGGCGACCAGCGCCGAATCGGCTGCGGGGACTACCATCAGGGAGCATAGGAGGGCCGCGATCACCGGCCCCAAGAGACGTGATTTCATCTGCTTCTCCTGTGTGTGCCCCACCCCGGCCCGGTTCTTCCACCGGCGCCAGCGAAGGGGCTGAAACATGGCGGGATCCCGGCCGGCGCTCACAGGCGCCTGGCCCAGCCCACCAAGATTGCAGTAAAATTACTTGGCGACCTTAGCATCCCTTTGAGTCGTTGGCCAACGCGGTGCCGAAATGTGCCGTCGGGTGAAACAGATCGGCGGCCGCCATCGTCGTTAGGGTGAGGGACCCGGGCACTGGGGCGCGGTTCAAGCCTCGGGCCAAAGCCGATGCGACAAAAACACCCACACGCGACAAAATGTATCGAAAGCCTCAGATCCGAGTCAGAACGCCCCGATCGCCCTGGGGCGCTGGGTCACGGCTGAGAATGGCGGGTCATAATGTCTCGCACGCCGTGGGGCAACTTGGGGCGGGAAACGGAGGCGATACGAGCTAAACCACTGTCACCAAAGGGGATGCGGAGAGCGTCCGCGCCGGGCACGGCGGTTGGCAGCCGGCTTGTACTAGTAGAAGGGTGACCTGAGGAGATCCCATCATGCTAGACTCGATTCGTGAAACGCTTGCCCTGCCCCACCGATTGCCGGTTAACGCCCTCCTGTCGGCCGGTTCCCTCGCCACGTTCGGTTGGCTCCTGACCCAGGATTTGGTGCACCCCGTCGTGATCTACCTCTTCGAGCTCTACCTCACGTTCTAAGGAACGGGTACCGGGCCCTTTCAGAGGTGACTATGGCGACCGATGCGGTCCTGCGGGAGGTCAAGCTGACCCTCCCTCTCGATGCCAACATGGAGATCGCGGCTTCCAAGACCGCGATGGCCATGGCTGAGATGATGAGCATGGGGACGGACAGGATCGACGAGGTGCGGATGGCGGTTGTGGAAGCGTGCATCAACGCCATCGAATACAGCCGGGCCGAGGACGGCAAGGTCCACCTGACGTTCGAGGTTCTCGGTGCTGACGCCACGGATCCGCGGGTGTTGCGGATCACGGTGCGTGACTCCGGGGTCGGCTTCGCGCCGGAAGGCGTCGAAGAGCCCCGCATCGAACAGAAACTCACTTCCGAGAACAAGCGTGGGTGGGGCCTCAAGATCATTCGGGGCCTTATGGATGACGTGGAGATCGAATCGGGCGCCGGCGGAACGTCCATCGTGATGACCAAGGCACGGGCCGATGATGGGCCCGGGAGCGATGCTGGCGTGGCCGGCGAAGGGTAGATGATGAGCGAGAGCTTGAAAATACAGGTCGAGCGGCGAGATGGGCTTGCCGTGATCTACACCGAGGGGTACATCAACAACCAGGGAGGCGAGGAGATCGCCCGGGCCGCCAACGAGCTCATCCTGGATGGCCACAAGGTGTTGCTGCTCAACCTCCAGGGTACGAAGATCGTCAACTCCATCGGCATCTCGATCCTCATCGAGATCATCGAGAAGATGTTGGAGATCGACGGCAAACTGGCCTTCTGCTGCCTCACCCCGACCATCGAGAAGACCTTCCACATCATGGGCCTGGCCCAGTACGCCGGCATCTACGGCGACGAAGCGGTGGCGGTGGACGAGATGCGCGGCGGCGGCGCCGAAGGCGGTGCGGCCGAGGACAGTGCGGCCAAGGCCTGAACCGGCGGCTCCGCCCCGCCGACCTCCTGAGCCCTGAACGCTGAAACGAACGCTGAAACGAACGCTGAACCGGCACGTTCGCCATGGCCGACTCTCCCCCCGACCCCCCGACCCCCGCGGCTGACGCCGACGCCCCCGGCCCCCGGCCGGTAGACACCCCGCCGTCGGAGATCCGGCCCCACCTCGCGCTCTGGCGAGAACTGGAATCGCTGGCCGACCGCGACGCCGGCGAAGTGGCCTACGTGCGCCGGCTGCTGGAGCTCTGGCGGGAACATCAGAAGGCCGCCGGCGCCGCCCTCTACCTGGGGCGTGAGAGCGTAGACGGCGACGGCGACCCCGACTCCGATTCCGCCCCCTCCCCCCGGGAACTGCTGCGGGAGATCAGCGTCGGCGAGGGCCCGTTCCCCACCAGCCTGACCGCCGACGCCGAGCCGGGCAACGGCGGCCTGACCTTGCACCGCCTGCCCGGCGGCATCCTCGCCGCCAGCCACGCCGAAGGCGACCTGCCCGACGGCCCCCGCTCCGAGGTGCTGACCCTGTTGCTGGCCGCCTCCTTGCGGGCGTTGCGCCTGCGCCAGCAGCTCAAGCAGCAGCACTTCCAGGTCAACTACCGGGTGGTGGAGCTGGAGTCGGTCTACGACGTCGGCCTGGCCATCGCCGGCACCCTGGACCTCGACCAGCTCTCCGAGGAGATCCTGCTCCGTGCCCTGTCGCTGCTCGACGCCCGGCGCGCCGCCTTCTACTTGCGGCACGGGGAGAGCTACCGCCTGGAGCGCAACTACGGTGGCGAAGCGCGGGAGGCCCTGGCCGCCGATGATCCCGCCCTGGAGCCGTTCCTGGCGGGGAAGGGGCCGGCGCCGGACGGCATGATGCCCCAGGCGCGCCACGTCATGGGGGTGGCCATCGGCGGCCAGCGCCAGCCCCGGGGGTTGATCGTGGTGGCGGACAAGGAGAGCCGCACCGGGGTGGGCCCCTTCGGCGCTTCGGACCGCCGCACCCTGTCGCTGTTTGCCAACCAGTCGGCCATCGCCCTGGAGAACGCCCGCCTCCACCGCCAGGCGTTGGAGAAAGAGCGGCTGGAGCGGGAGATGGAGCTGGCGGCGGACATTCAGCGCCAGCTCCTGCCGGACGGCGCCCCGGCGCTGCCCGGCTGGGAGCTTCTCGGCTGGAACCGCCCGGCGCGCCAGGTCGGTGGCGACTACTACGACCTGCGCAGCCGCGAGGGCGGCCTGACCTTCACCATCGCCGACGTCACCGGCAAGGGGATCGGCGCGGCGCTGCTGGTCTCCACCCTGCACTCGGCCCTCGACCTGCTCATCGACCGGGTGGGGGTCTCACCGGAGCTGTTCAACCGGCTGAACGGCCACATCCTCAAGTCCAGCGCCCGCAACAAGTTCATCACCCTGCTGCTGGCCGACCTGGACTCCGAGAGCGGCGAGATCAACTACGTCAACGCCGGCCACAACCCGGGCCTGTTGCTGCGCTCCGGGGCCGGTGAGGGCGATGCCGGTGAGGGCGATGCCGGCGAGGTGGTGGAGTTGTCCCCGGGGGGCCTGCCGCTGGGGCTGATGGCTGGCAGCGAGTACCGTTCCGGCAGCCTCCGCATGGAGCCCGGCGACCTCCTCTGCCTGTTCACCGACGGCATCACCGAGTGCGCCAACCGGGACGACGAGGAGTTCGGCGAGGAGCGCCTGATCGCCTGCCTGCGCCGCCACCGGGACGAGACCCTGGGCGACGTCGTCGCCTGCATCGACCGCGAGACCCAGGAGTTCGCCGCTGGGCTGCCCCAGCTCGACGACGAGACCATCATCCTGCTGCGGCGCAACCGCTGATCTAAGCTGAGCCGGGCTCAGCCTTCCTCTGGGTCGTACCAGGACACCGCGACCTGGTCGAGGCGCCGGAAGTGGTGGTCCAGGGTGAGCAGGCGCAAGCCGTGCTGCATGGCGCTGGCGGCGATCCACAGGTCGTTGGTGGGGATCGGGGCTCCGCGCCGCCGCAGGGCGTCCAGGATCACCGAGTAGCGGTCGGCGGTCTCCTCGTCGACGTCCAGCACCCGGGCTCGGGGGGAGGCCAGGAAGCGGCGCATCAAGTCCAGGTTGGCGTCGTACCGGTTCCCCTTGCGGAAGCCGGCCAACAGCTCACCCAGGACGACGGGGGTGACGAACAGCTCCTCGGCCCGGGACATCTCGTCGTACACTCCGGCGTGGCGGCGCAGGAAGGCGGAGTAGGCGGAGGTGTCGATCAGCAGGCGCATGGGAATCTGTTGACCAGCTTTCAGCGCCAGATCTCGTCGTCCACCGTGCGCTGCTCGGCCACGGCCCGGTCGAAAGCGGCGGCCTCCTCGTCGCTCCAGGCTCCGGCCAGCTCGTCCAGGTCGTGGTACCGGCGGCTGCCCAGCGGCGAGCCCCCGGTGGGCAGCAGGCGCTCTTCCAACAGCCGGATCACCGTCTTGTTGAGGCTCAGCCCCAGCTCCCGGGACCGTTCCTCGATCTTCCGGGCCACCGCCTGCGGGACGTTGCGTAGCGTGATCGCCTTCATGGCTGCATCATATCTCGATGCAGAGTGATGCACCAGGGGGTGTGCCATTTGCCTGCTGGCCCGCCATGGCGTACCATTATGAATCCGGCTCGGCCCCGCCGCCGGCGCCCGAAACCACACCATGATAAGCACTTAGGCTGACTCAGTAGACACCGAGAAGGATACCCACCGCGATGTTCGACGGACTGCAAGGCAAGCTCCAGGACGTCTTCCGCCAGATCAAGGGCGAAGGGCGCATCACCGAAGAATCCCTCGACGCGGCGCTGCGCCAGATCCGCCTGGCGCTGCTGGAAGCCGACGTCCACGTCCGCGTCGTGCGGCCGTTCATCAAGCGGGTGCGGGAGAAGGCGCTGGGCCAGGACGTCCTGTCGTCGCTGACCCCGGCCCAGCAGGTGGTGAAGATCGTCAAGGACGAGCTGCAGGGCCTGCTCGGCGAGGAGGGCACCGAGCTGGCGCTCAAGGGCCGCCCGGCGGTGGTGCTGCTGTGCGGCCTCCAGGGCTCCGGTAAGACGACCACCTCCGGCAAGCTGGCCAAGCGCCTCGCCGAGCGCGGCCGCCACCCGGTGCTGGTGGCCGGCGACCTGCAGCGCGCCGCCGCCGTCGAGCAGCTCACCCAGGTGGCCGCCGGCGTCGGCGTGCCGGTGATCACGCCGGAAGACGGCGAGGGCGTGCTGGACGTCGCCCGCCGCGCCCTCAAGCAGGCGCCGGAGCAGGGCCGCGACACGGTGATCCTGGACACCGCCGGCCGCCTCCACGTCGACGAGGCGTTGATGGCCGAGCTCAAGGCGCTGGCCGATCTCGCCGACCCGGACGAGATCCTCTTCGTCGCGGACTCAATGACCGGCCAGGACGCGGTGCGCTCGGCCGAGCAGTTCGCCCAGTCGCTGGATCTCTCGGGTGTCATCCTGACCAAGCTGGACGGTGACTCCCGGGGCGGCGCGGCGCTCTCCATCCGCACCGTCGCCAAGGTGCCCATCCGCTTCGTCGGCGTCGGTGAGAAGGCGGAGGACTTCGAGCTCTTCCACCCGGAGCGCATGGCCTCCCGGATGATCGGCATGGGCGACGTGCTGTCGCTCATCGAGAAGGCGGAGCGGGACCTGGACCACGACGAGTCGGAGCGCCTGGCCAAGCGCATGATGTCCGACGACTTCACCCTGGAGGACCTGCGCGACCAGCTCCGCCAGGTGCAGAAGCTCGGGCCCCTATCGAGCGTCCTGGAGATGCTGCCCAAGATGGGGGCTCTCAAGCAGCTCGGCAACGCCCAGGTGGACGACAGACAGCTCGTCAAGGTGGAGGCGTTGATCAACTCCATGACCCCGAAGGAGCGGCGCAAGCCGGTGATCATCAAGGCGAGCCGCAAGAAGCGCATCGCCAAGGGCGCCGGCATGCGGGTCCAGGACGTCAACCAGCTCCTGAAGCAGTACAAGCAGATGCGCAAGATGATGAAGAAGATGAAGGGCTCCGGGATGCTCAAGAAGATGCTCGGCGGCGGCGGCATGCCCGACCTGCCCGGCGGCTTGGGCAAGGGCGGCGGCGGCTTCCCCGGCGGCCCCCCGGGCGGCCTGCCCCCCGGCTTCAAGATGTAGGGATCGCCAGGGAGGCTTGTCCCGCCTTCCTCCCCGGGGAGCACGCTGGGCATGAGGGCGCCGGTTGGCGGTGCCCCGACAGCTCCCCAGCCGAAGAGGAAGATCGATGCGCCGACGCCGCCCCTCCCCGCCGAACCCTTCCCGCCCGGGCCGTCCCGGTTTCCCCGGAGGCGCCGCGTTGCTGGCATCCGCCCTGCTCACCTTCGCCATGGTGTCGATCCCGGCGCCTCCCCTGTGGGGCGAGGAGCGCCCCGCCTCCCCGGTTCACGGCGAAGGCCCCTACGAGCGCTTGATCCTGCGCGGCGTCACTGTGGTCGATGGCACCGGCTCGCCGCCCCGCGGGCCCATGGACGTGGTCATCGAAGGGGACCGCATCGCTCAGATCACCCGCGTCGGGGTCCCCGGGCGGCCCATCGACCCGGCGCGGCGGCCGGAGCTGGGAGAGGGGGGGCGGGAGCTGGACCTCGAAGGCTCGTGGCTGCTGCCCGGCTTCGTCGATCTCTACGCTCACCCCGGTGAGGACGAGGAGTACGCCTGGAAGCTGTGGCTGGCCCACGGTGTGACCACCACCCGGGAGCCGGTCTGCCTGGGTGGCCTGGAGGCGTGCCTGGCGACGGTGCGGGCCAGCCGGGAGGGGGAGATCGTCGCCCCCGCCATCGTCCCCTGGCTCCACTTCGGGCTGGAGGCGGACGGGCCGCTGACCACCCCGGAGGCGGCCCGGGCCTGGGTCCGCGCCACCGCCGAGCGGGGCGCCCGGGGGGTGAAGTTCCGGGGTGGCGCGCCGGACGTGCTGTTCGCCGCCCTGGACGAGGCTGAGGAGCTGGGTCTGGTGACCTCCAACCACCACTCGCCGCTGACCGTGGCCCGGGCCGACGCCCTGGACACCGCCCGCCACGGCCTCGACCTGGTGGAGCACTGGTACGGCCTGCCGGAGGCGCTGCTGCCGCCGGGGGCCGTGCAGGATTTCCCGACCGACTACGTGTACGACGACGAGGCTGCCCGTTTCGCCGCCGCCGGCCGTCTGTGGCGCCAGGTGCCGCCCCGGGGGGACGAGGGGCGGGCCGGGGTGGTCCGCGAGCTGGTGGACGCCGGCGTCGCCCTCCTGCCGACCCTCTCCCTCTACGAGGCCAACCGCAACTTCATGGCCGCCCGCCGCGCCGAGTGGCACGACGAGTACACTCTGCCGGCCCTCTGGGACTCCTTCCGCCCCGATCCGACCCGCCACGCCTCCCACTTCTACGCCTGGACGAGTGAGGACGAAGTGGCGTGGAAGGAGAACTACGCGCTGTGGATGGACTTCCTGGACGAGTACCGCCAGGCCGGCGGCCGGGTGGTGGCGGGCTCCGACTCCGGCTTCATGTACAACCTCCACGGTTTCGGTTTCATCCGCGAGCTGGAGATGCTGCGGGAGGCCGGCCTGCCGCCCCTGGAGGTCATCCGCGCCGCCACCCTGTGGGGCGCCGAGGCGTTGGGAGTGGGCGCCGAGACCGGCTCCATCGAGCCCGGCAAGCGCGCAGACCTGGTGGTCGTCCCCGGCAACCCGCTGGCCGATCTCAAGCTCCTCTACGGCACGGGGACCCTGCGGCTTGGGGAGTCGGGCGGCCTGGAGCGCGTCGGCGGCGTCACCTGGACGGTGAAGGCGGGCCGCACCTACGCCGGGGAGGCGCTTCGGGAGGAGGTCCGGCAGATGGTGCGGGACGCGAAGCAGGAAGCCGGCCTGGCCCCGGACGCTCCGCTGCCGCTGCTGCCCGGGGCGGAGTGAGGGAGCGAGGCGAGCGCGGGAGTGGGAGGGACGGGACATCCCGATCCCTCCGCTACAAACGCTACGGGACCGGGACGCCCCGTCCCCGGCACCGTGGGGGGCTGCACCGTGGGGGGCTCATCGGCTCCACGGTTGGAGAAAGGGTGGAGTAGTCAGGGGGAAGCGGGGCGCCATAGATTGAGGGGTGCGTGGGAAGCGATGCGCTGGAAGTCGCGGTCAGGGCTGAGGAGGGTGGCGTCCAGGTCGATGCAGGTCTGGGCGATGACGCAGTCGATGGCACCCCGGATGGTGACGCCCTGCGAGCGGAGGGAGCGAAACAGTTCGGCGGCCCGGACGTGGGTGTCCAGCGCCGGCCGGATGGAGGGCATCGCGGTGAGAACCATCCGCGCCTCCCGGAAGCCCCGCTCGGTGCGCAGGCCCTGCAGGACTTCCGTGACGATGATGGGCAGGACCGCCAGGTCTTCTTCCCGCACCAGAGCCTCGTCGAGGCGGAGGACCCACGGGTCATCGGTGCCGTTGAAGAAGTCCGCCCAGGTGCTGGAATCGACGACGATCAAGAGCCGGTAGTCTTGCGCCGCTCTTCGCCCCGCGCCGACCGCCAAGCGTCGATGTCTCCCTCCCACTCAAGCCGTCCACGGAGATTGCGGATCGACCTGTAGAGAGTGCCCTTCTCGACCAGCCGGCGCAGCGCGATATCTACGGCCTCACGCTTGCTGCGAGCCCCGGTCAGTTCCATCGCCGTGGCCACCAGATCGTCATTGAGCTCGATGTTCGTCCGTCCCATGGGCTGCCTCCGAGGTTGACGATACACCAATATGGATCGGAATGGTGTATGTCGTGATTGTGCCGAGTTAGACCTGTAAGAAGGCCGCCCGCCGGCCTCACCACAGGAACGCATACCCCAACTTCAAGAAAAACGTCCTGTCCGTCTGCGTGAGATCCAGGTCGTTGACGCGGTCCGCCGGGCGGCCGAGGACATCGCCGCCGAGGTGGCGGTCGGAGTAGCCGGCGAAGAGGACGGTGCGGGCGTTCAACTTGTAGGAGAAGAGGAACTGGGTGAAAAGCTCCTGGCTCTCCTCCGGGAGGGTGATCCCCGGGCCGTAGTTGGCCAGGTCCCGGTCGATGTCCTCGTACTGGACGATGGCGCGGACGAAGGAGCGGACGTTGAAGTGGTAGAGCAGCGTCGTCTGGGTGAGGTTGGCGGTGAGGAAGCGGTCGCCCTCGTGCTCGAACTCCTGCCACTCGTGCTCCACGGTGCCCGTGAAGTGGCGCCCGAGCCGGAACTGGGCACCGGGGCGGATCAGCAGGAGGTCGGCCTGGCGGACGTTGGTGAAGTCGATGACCTCGCCGCCGCGGATGAACAGCTCGCCGGCGAAGGCGCCGGAGGGCTGGAAGGAGAGCCTGAGGTCGGAACGGAAGTTTTTGAAGGTCTCACCCCGGAAGGATTCCTCGTTGGGGCGCAGGCCGAGGGCGATCTCGCTCTGCAGGTCGCCGCGGTAGACCAACTCGAAGTTGGCCCCCTGCTCCAGCAGGTCGCCGGCCTGGTTCTCCAGACGGGTGCCGTTGGCGGCGACGACGAAGCGCCGGTACCAGTCGCCGGGCTTGCCGTAGAAGGTGCGCTGGCCGAGGACCGCCGCCTGGCGGTAGCCGACCCGGGGCACGAAGCCGCTGTCGGCGCGGAAGCCCTCGTCCAGGTCATGGTAGAAGGCGACGAAGGCCCATTCCCGGGTGCGGCGGCTGTAGTCCAGGCGCCAGGCGGTGCCGCCGAAGTCGCCCCGGGGCTGATCCAGGCTCTCGGCCAGGGCGCTGGGGTAGCGGCTGTCGGAGTCGAGCACCTGGAAGCGCAGGGTGTCGGAGTCGGTCAGGCGCAGGCTGCCGTCGATGCCGTAGACGTGGTTCCGGTAGCCGTCGGCCCCCTCGCGGCCGGTGTAGAGGGCGCCCAGGGTGGAGGTCTCACCCACGTCGCGGCGGTAGCGCACGACGCCGCTATCCACCTCCTGGTCCAGGGAGCGGAAACCGGAGGACTCGAAGCCGGGGAACAGCAGGTTGTTGATCTCGTCCCGGGAGGCGAAGACGCCGAAGGCGTTGGCGCCCTCCTTGCCGGTCAGCTTGAGCCCCCAGGTGGGGTCCGCCACGGTGCGGGTGAAGACGGTGTTGAAAGGGGTGGCGAAGAAGTCGGAGTTCTCGAGGAAGAACGGCCGGCGCTCGGGGAAGAAGAGGGCGAAGCGCTCGTTGACCGCGAGTTGGGCGGCGTCGGCCTCGACCTGGGAGAAGTCGGGGTTGACGGTGGCCTGAAGGGTCATGGACGAGGTGAGGCCCCAGCGGGTGGTGGCCCCCAGCTCGACGTTCTCATCGACGTTTTCCAGCGGCGAGTCGAAGTCCGCCCGGCGGTCGGTGGTGTTGGCGGTGATGGTCGGGGTGACCTCCAGGTTGTAGCCGGTCTCCAGGTTGTCGAAGCCGGTGATCTCCTCGTACTGGCACACCCGGCAATCCAGGCCGCGGTCGTCGGGGGTCGATTTCAACTGGTGGAAGACGTCCCGGGGGTAGTCGCGGTAGGCCAGGATGCCCCAGGTCTGCGCCTCCGCGCCGTGGCGCGGGAACCGGATCTGCTTGAACGGGATCGCCATCTCCACGACGTAGCCCCCGGGGGTCAGCCGGCCGGCGGAGTCCCAGATGGCGTCCCAGGAGACGTCCTCGGTGTCGTCGACGTCGGAGATCTGGGCGTCGAGCTGCACCCCCAGCGGGTTGGCCTGAAAGCGGTAGGCGCGGCGCCGGTCGTTGAAGGTGTCGATCTCGATCCCCACCAGGTCGTCTCGGCGCTGGGTGTCGCGGTCAGCCAGGTGGGCGCGGAGGGCGCCGGGGTCCGGGTCGGAGGCGCGGAAGGCGACGTAGAGATGGCCGTCGTCGAAGGTGACGAGCACCTGGGTCTCGACGGGGGAGGCGGAGTTGTCGCCGGGAAACCACTCGTAGGGCACGGCGAGGACCGCTTCGGCGTCGCTCCAGGCGGCCTCGTCCAGGCGGCCGTCGATCTCGATGGCGGAGGTGGCCCGGGTGACGGTGTGGGCCCGGCGGGTCACCTCGCCCACGACCTCGCCCACGACCTCGCCCGCCGGCTCGCCGCCGACCTGGGGCGCGGCCCCGGCCGCCGGAGCCGCCAGGCTGGAGAGAGCGAGGAGCAGGGCGAAAGCAAGGCGGGCGACGGCGAGGCGACCGCGAGGGGACGGGTTGGGGGTGGCGTCGAAGGACAATGGATTCTCCGGGTTGAAGCTACAGGGACCGCAAGGGAGGGTGGGAGGGTCGGCGGCGGCTGGTCGGGCGTCGGCTCAACGGCCGCTCCGCTGCCAGAGCTGGCGGAACTTGCCGTCGGCGGCCAGGTCGAGGCGGCGGCGCAGTTCCATGGCCATCGTCTCCACCGCGGGCTCCTCGTGCATCGTCTCGTGGTTGCCGGCGGTGATGATGGTCTCGCAGCCGCCCCGGGCGAGCTCGATCCACGGCAGCTCGGGGCGCGGCGGGTCGCCCTCCCGGCGCTCGGCGGCGCGGAAGTAGAGCAGGCGCACCGGCAGCGGCTGGGGCTGGTAGGCGTAGAGGGCATCGACGTTGGCGCCGAGGACCCGGGCGCGGCGCCGGGCCTGCCGCAGTGTCGCTTCATCGAGGTCAGCTTCGTCGAGCCCCGCCCGGGCGTCGGAGCCCAGCGCCGCCAACGCCGCCAGCGCCCGTTCCCAGCGCTCGTCGAAGGGCAGCGCGCGCAGCTCGGGAAGCTCCAGGCCGATGGCCGCCACCAGCTCCCGGGGGGTGATGGGCTTGGAAGCGGTGCCTACCGTTTCGGCGAGGACGAAGGACACCGGCTCGGCGTTGGCCTCCTTGGGCGGCATCTGGTCGCCGCAGGGGGTGTCCATCAGGGTTAGCAGCGCCGGCGGCTCGCCCGCCTCCACCAGGCGGCGGGCCATCTCCCAGGCCACCATGCCGCCCATGGAGGCGCCGCCCAGGAGCACCGGCCCCCGGGGCTTTTCCTCCCGCAGCAGCTCCAGGTAGTGCTCCGCCATGGCTTCGATGTCGGGGAACGGCTCCTCGCCGGCCTCCAACCCCCGGGAGCGCAGGCCAAAGAGCGGCTGGCCGTCGCCCAGCTCCCGGCCCAGGGTGCGGAAGGTGAAGACGTGGCCGCCCACCTGGTGGACCATGAACAGCGGTGGCCGCCCCGGGCTGCCGGCCTGGAGGCGCACCCGGCAGGAGGCCGCCGGCGCCTCGCCGCCCTCGGCCAGGGTGTCGATGAGCCCCGCCTGCTCGGCGACGGTGGGGGCTTCCAGGAGGAAGCTGCCGGGCAGGTCCACGCCGTGGTCGCGCTCCAGGCGGGCGGCCAGGCCGATGCCGGCCAGGGAGCTTCCCCCGAGCTCGAAGAAGTCATCCCGGCGGCCGACGCCGGCCACCCCCAGCAGGTCCTCCCAGGCCGCCGCCACCGCTTCCTCGGTGGCGCCCTGGAGGGCGTCTTTGGCGGCCTCCCCGGCGTCGTCGTCGGCCGCCTCCGGGGCCGGCGCCGCCTCGACGCCGTCGATCCAGAAGCGGCGGCGCTGGAAGGGGTAACCGGGGAGCGGCACGCGGCGCCGGGAGCCTTCCCAGAACGCCTTCGGGTCGCTGCCGACGCCGGCCACCCACAGGCGGCCCACGGCTTCCAGCAAGAGGTCCAGGTCGCCCCGGTCCTCCTTCGGGTGGGGCAGGGTGCGGGCCACCGCCGGGACGTCGCCGGCACGGGGGTGGCGGCGGGCGAAGGTGGAGAGCGCCCGGCCGGGGCCGACCTCGACCAGGGCCGGCGGCGTCGGGAGGGCTCCCGTGGTGTCGGCCAGCAGGGTTTCCAGGTTGTCGGCGAAGCGCACCGCGCCGCGCAGGTGGCGGGCCCAGTAGACCGGGTCGGTGGCCTCCTCGTCGCGCAGCCAGGTGCCGGTGGCGTTGGAGACGATGGGGATGCGCGGCGCCATGGGGGCGGCCTCGGCCACCTCGTCCCGGAACGGGTCGAGGATCGGGTCCATCATGGCCGAGTGGAAGGCGTGGGAGGTGTGGAGCGGCGTCACCTCGACGGCGTCCTCAGCGTCGCCTTTTCCGTCCTTGTCACCAAACTCCTCGGCGATCCAGGTGGCGAAGGCAGCCACCGCCTCGCCGGGGCCGGAGACCACCACCGAGTCCGGGGCGTTGACGGTGGCCAGCTCGACCTCCGGGTGGTCCTCCAGCCAGCTCTCCACCTCGGCGGCGGGGCGGCGCACCGCCAGCATGTCGCCGGCGGGCAGCCCGGCCATCAGCCGGCCCCGGGCGGCGACCAGGGCGAGGGCGTCGGGCAGGGTGAAGACGCCGGCCACCAGCGCCGCCGTGTACTCGCCGATGGAGTGCCCCGCCACCGCCGCCGGCTCGATGCCCCAACTGCGCAGCAGCTCGGACAGGGCGTACTCGCAGGTCACCAGCGCCGGCTGGGCGACCTCGGTGCTCTCCAGGCGGGCGGCGGCTTCGTCGTCCTCGCCGTCCAGCGGGTAGAGGACGGTGCGCAGGTCGAAGCCGAGGTACGGCTCCAGCAGGTCGCAGCACTGGTCGACGGCGTCCCGGAACACCGGCTCCTCGGCGTAGAGGTCGCCCCCCATGCCCGGGTACTGGGCGCCCTGGCCCGGGAAGAGGAAGACGACGGGCGGGGCGTCGCCGGCGGCGGTGCCGCGCAGCGGGCGGCCCTCGGTCAGGCCCTCGGCGGCCTCCCCGGGCCCCCGGGCGACGACGGCGGCGCGGTGGGGGAAGGCGTGGCGGCCGACGTCCAGGGTGTAGGCGACGTCGGCCAGGTAGGAGCCGTTGCGGCCGGTGTCGGCGTTGCGCCGCAGGTGGCCGGCGAGGTTTTCCATGGCCCGCTCCAGCGCCGCCGGGGTGCGCGCCGAGAGGCGCAGGAGTTGGGCCGGGCGGGGTGGCCCTGCGGCGTCGGCGGGGCGCTCCGGAGCCTCTTCCAGCAGGACGTGGGCGTTGGTGCCGCCGATGCCGAAGGAGGAGACGCCGGCCCGACGGGGGGCGCCGTTGCCGCCCCAGGGGGTGCGCTCGGCGGCGATGCGGAAGGGGGAGCCCTCGATCTCCAGCTTCGGGTTCGGCGTCTTGAAGTGGAGGCTGGGCGGGATCTCGCCGTGCTCGATGGCGAGGACCGTCTTGATCAGGCCGGCGACGCCGGCGGCGGCGTCGAGGTGGCCGAGGTTGCTCTTGATAGTGCCGATGAGGCAGCGGCCTTCACCGTCGCCGTTGCCCGCCGCGGCGCCCCAGGCCCGCTTCAGGCCGTCGATCTCGATGGGGTCGCCCATCGGGGTGGCGGTGCCGTGGGCCTCGACGTAGCCGACGGTCGAAGGCTCGACGCCGGCGGCGCGCTGGGCGGCGCGGATCACCGCCGCCTGGCCGTCGGCGCTGGGGGCGGTGAAGGTCATCTTGGCACCGCCGTCGTTGTTCACCGCGCTGCCCCGGATCACCGCCCGCACCGGGTCGCCGTCGGCCAGGGCCTCGTCCAGCCGCTTGAGGACCACGGCGCCGACGCCGCTGCCCCCCACCGCGCCGGCGGCGTCGGCGTCGAAGGCGCGGGTGTGGCCGTCGGGAGAGTCGATGCCGCCGTCGAGGAACGGGTAGCCGGAAACCTCCCGCGCCTGCACCGAGGTGCCGCCGGCCACCGCCAGGTCGCAGTCGCCGTCGGCCAGCGACCGGGCCGCCATGTGGACCGCCACCAGGGAGGTGGAGCAGGCGGTCTGCACGGTGAGGGCCGGACCGGTCAGGTCCAGCTTGTAGGCCAGGCGGGTGGCGACGTAGTCGAGCTGGTTGCCGAGGACGATCTGGAAGCGACCGACGGCGGCCAGCACCTCCGGGTTGTCCAGCAGCTCGCGCCGGTAGTCGTTGTCGCTGGCGCCGGCGAAGACCCCGACCCGGGGGGCGGCGCCGTTGCTACCCCCGTTGCTACCGGGCGCCTGGCCGGCGTCCTCCAGGGCGTGCCAGGCGGTCTCCAGGAAGAGGCGTTGCTGGGGGTCGAGGATCTGGGCGTCCCGGGGGGAGAGGCCGAAGAAATCGGCGTCGAAGAGCTCAGGGTCGGCCAGCGCGCCCCGGCCCTTGACGTAGTGGTCGTCGTCGAGGCGCGACGGATCGACTCCAGCGTCGAGAAGCTCCTGGTCGCTGAAGAAGCGGATCCCCTCCCGCCCCTCCGACAGCAGCTCCCATAGCTCGTCGAGATCGGCGGCTCCGGGGAAGCGGCCGGCCATGCCGACGACGGCGACGTGGCCCGACGCGGTGTCGGGGGCGGCGGCCTCCTCCTCGGCGACGGCCACGGCGGTGGCCTCCTCGTCCGCCCCGCTCCCGGCCGGCGTCAGCTCCGCGGCGAGTTCCGCCACGGTGGTGCGGCGGAAGAGGGTGACCATGGGGATGTCGCGCTCGAACAGCTCCTGCAACTCGACGTGGACCCGGGCGAGGAGCAGGGAGTTGCCCCCCTGGTCGAAGAACCCGGCGTGGGGATCGACCTCATCGACCTCCAGGAGCCGCGCCCACAGCGCGGCGATGGCGCGCTCCGCCTGCCCTCGGGTGGTGGGCACCGTGCTGCCGGCGGCGCCGCTGTCGTCGCCGTCGGCGGCGGGCCCGGCCGATGGCTGGCCCCGCTGCGAGACCTCCTCCAGCGTCCGCTCCGCGTCCTTCCGCGCTTCGGCCACGTCCTCCGGCGACGGCAGCGCCTTGCGGTCCAGCTTGCCGGTGGGGGAGACCGGCCATTTGTCGATGCGGACGTAATCGGCCGGCAGCATGTAGGCGGGCAACTCCGCCGCCGCCAGCTCCCGCAGCTCGTCCTCCGGTGGCGGCAGGGCGGGGTCCCGGGGCTCGTGGTAAGCCACCAGGCGCTGGTTGCCCGGCGTGTCCTCCCGCGCCAGCACCACCACCTGCCGGGTCTGCGGGTGCTCGCAGAGCACGGCTTCGATCTCCCCCAGCTCGATGCGGTAGCCGCGCACCTTGACCTGGGTGTCCAGGCGGCCGAGGAACTCCAGGTTGCCGTCGGGGAAGTAGCGGGCCCGGTCGCCGGTGCGGTAGAGGCGGGCGCCGGGCTGGCCGCCGGCGGCGGCGGCGAACGGGTCGGGGACGTAGGCCGGGGCGGTCTGGCGCGCCGCGCCGGCGTAGCCGGTGGACAGCACCTCGCCGCCGATGAACAGGTCCCCCGGCACGCCCACGGGGCAGGGGGCCAGGCGGGGGTCCAGGACGTGGTAGCGGGCGCCGGTGATGGGCCGGCCGTAGGGGATGGAGGACCACTCCGGGTCGATCTCGCCGATGGGGAAGAAGTTGGACCAGATGGTGGCCTCGGTGGCGCCCCCCAGGCTGACCACCTGGGCGCCGGGGAAGGCCTCCCCCAGGTCCGCCGGCAGGGACATGGGGATCCAGTCGCCGGAGAGGAAGACCAGGCGCAGGTCGTCCCCCGAGCCCGCCGCCTCGTTGACCTGGGAGAGGTAGGGCACGCAGCGCTGCAGCGACGCCGGCGCCGAGTCCCAGAAGGTCACCGCCTCGTCCCGCAGGATGCGCACCAGGCGCTGCGGGTCCAGCACCTCGTCGGCGTCGGCCAGGCGGATGGTGGCGCCGGCGGCCAGGGTGCCGAAGACGTCGTAGACCGAGAGGTCGAAGGCCAGGGAGGTGACGAAGAGCAGGCGGTCGCCGGGGCCGACGCTGAAGGTCTCGTTGACCCACTCCACCAGGTTCACCGCCGGGCGGTGGCGCACCACGACCCCCTTGGGGTGGCCGGTGGAGCCGGAGGTGAAGATGATGTAGGCCGGGTCGTCGGGGTCACTGGCGGCGTCGGCGGGAGGGGCCTCGGCGTCGTCGGCGCTGTCGGCGCTGTCGGCCCGGGCAGGATCGTCCAGGGAGATCACTTCCAGGGCCGTCTCCACCTCGGCCAAGTGCTCCCGGGTGGCGTCCTCGGCGAGGACCACCGCCAGGCCGCGGTTCTCGATGATCCATTGCACCCGGCGCTCCGGCCAGGTGACCTCCAGCGGCACGTAGGCGCCGCCGGCTTTGTGGACCGCCAGCACCGCCTCCACCATGCGCGGCGTGCGCCCCAGGTGGACGCCCACCAGGCTGCCCGGGCCGACGCCGGCGGCGCGCAGGCGGTGGGCCAGGCGGTTGGCGCGGCGGTCCAGCTCGCCGTAGGTCAGCTCGCCGCCGGCGGTGGCCACCGCTACGGCGTCCGGCCTCGTCCCGGCGTGCTCCTGGAAGCCGTGGTGCAGGTGGCGCCCGGCCAGCCGGCGGCGGCGCTCGGGCGGCGGTGCGGTGTCGTTCCACTCGGTGAGAATCTGCTGGCGCTGTTGCGGCGATATCACCGGCAGTTCGGCCAGGTGGCGCCCCGGGTCGGCGCTGGCGGCGTCCAGCAGCAGTTCGTAGGACTCCAGCAGGCGGTCGATGGTGGTGGCGTCGTAGAGGTCGGTGTTGTAGTCGGCGCGCAGGGTCAGCCGCCCGGCGCGGTGGGACACGGCCAGGGCGACGTCGTACTTGGCGGTGGCGGTGCCCACCGGAACCTGCACCACCTCGACGCCGGGCAACGACAGGGGCGCCTCGGCGGACTGCTCCTCGAACAGGAACATCACCTGGATGAGGGGCGTGTGGCTGGGGTTTCGTCCGGGAGCCAGAGCTTCCACCAGGCGCTCGAAGGGCACGTCCTGGTGGGCGAAGGCGTCCAGCGAGGTCTCCCGGGCGCGGTTCATCAACTCGCCGAAGGTGGGGTCGCCGGCCAGGTCGAAGCGTAGCGGCAGGGTGTTGACGAAGAAGCCGATCAGGCCCTGGAGCTGGGCCTGCTGGCGGTTGGCCACCGCCGTGCCTACCACCAGGTCATCGCTGCCGGTGTAGTGGTGGAGGAGCGCCTGGAAGGCCGCCAGTAGGACGAAGAACGGCGTGAGGGAGCCGCGCCGGGCCAGCGCCTCCACCCGCCGGCCCAACTCCGCCGGCAGGTGGCGCAGCTCCTGGGCGCCGGCATGGCTGCGCAGCGACGGGCGGGCGTGGTCGGCGGGCAGCTCCAGTAGCTCCGGGGCGCCGTCCAGGAGCTGGCGCCAGTAGGCCATCTTTTCCTCCAGCACCTCGCCCCGCAGGTGGCGGCGCTGCCAGTCGGCGAAGTCGGCGTACTGGATGGGGAGGTCCGGCAGGTCCGCCTCGCCCCCCTGCCGGTGGGCGAGGTAGAGCGCCTCCAGCTCGTCGAACAGGACGCGCATGGAGACGCCGTCGGCGATGATGTGGTGGAGGGTGAGGAAGAGGGCGTGCTCGCCGCCCCCCAGGTTCACCAGGGTGGCGCGGAACAGCGGGCCGCGGGCGAGGTCGAAGGGGGTGCTGGCCTCGCGCCGGGCGAGGCGGCGCAGCGCCGACCGGCGGCGGCGACGGGGCAGGTCCGAGGCGTCGATGCGCTGCAAGGGCTGGGGATCGGCGGGGGAGACCACCTGCCACAGTTTGCCCTCCTCCATGGTGAAGGTGGTGCGCAGCGTCTCGTGGCGCTCGGCGAGGTGGGACAGCGCCCGGTTGAGGGCCTGTTCGTCCATCTCGCCCCGGAGGTGGAAGGCGGCGGGGATGTTGAACTGGGGGCTCTCCGGCTCGAAGCGGTCGAGGAACCAGAGCCGCTCCTGGGCGAAGGAGGAGGGGAGCAGGTAGACCTCTTCCTCCTGCTGAGGCAGGAGAGCGGCGCCCTCCGGGTCGGGTCGTTCAAACGGCATCGTCGCCCTCGCCGGACGGGCCGGGCCGGCGGCCCAGCCGGTGGGCGGAGCGGTCGAGGCGCTCGATGGGGCCGGGGCCGCCGCCGGCACCCGCGCCTCCGGGCTCCTCGCCGTCGCCGGCGCCGTGGTCATCGCCGCGGGCGGTGAAACCGGCCTCAGCGAGCTGCCGGGCCAGGTCCGCCAGCCGGGGCGCCTGGAACAGGGTGCGCAGTGGCAGCTCGACACCGGAGAGCCGGTGGATTTCGGCCAGCGCTCGGGTGGCTAGCAGGGAGTGGCCGCCGAGGGCGAAGAAGTTACTGCCGGCGCCCACCGCTTGCGGCGACAGGCCCAGCACCTCGCACCAGACCTCCGCCACCAGGGCCTCGGCGGGGCCGCTGGGGGGGCGGTCGCCGTTGTCGCCGCTCGCCACGTCGGCGGCGCGGCGGGCGAGCTCCCGGCGGTCCACCTTGCCGGTGGGCGACAGGGGGACCTCGGGCAACAGGGCGAAGGCGGTGGGAACCATGTAGCCGGGCAGCGTGTCGCCGAGGGCGGCGGCGAGGCGGGCGGTGAACGGCTCGCCGGTCCCGTTGCCGTCGCCACCGCCGAGCCCCCCGTCCACCGCCAGGGTCTCGTCTTGTGGCACGACGAAGGCCACCAGGCGCCGGGCCTCGCCGGTGTCGTCGACCACGACGGCGGCGGCACGCACCTCGGGGCGGTCGGCCAGCACCGACTCGATCTCGCCCAGCTCGATGCGCAGGCCGCGCAGCTTCACCTGGTCGTCGCGGCGGCCGAGGAAGGCCAGGCGCCCGGCGTCGTCCGCGGCGCCCACTTCCCGCGGTGGCAGCCAGCGGGCCAGGTCGCCGGTGCGGTACAGGCGCTCGCCGGAAGTTTCCGGCCGCGGGTGGGGGCGGAAGCGGTCGGCGGTGAGACCGGGACGGCCCAGGTAGCCGCGGGCCAGCCCGGCGCCGGCGACCCACAGCTCGCCGGCGGCCCCGGGGGGCACCGGCGCCAGGTCCGGGGCCAGCACGTGGGCGCGGTGTCCCGGGATGGGGCGGCCGATGGGGGGCGGGAGGACGAGGGCGTCGCCGGTGCCCCGGGGCGCCGCCGGCGGCACCTCCCCGGCGGTGGTGACCACGGTGTCCTCGGTGGGCCCGTAGTGGTTGACGAGACGGAAGGGGAGGCCGGGGCGCGGCGCTCGGTTCAGGCGGTCGCCGCCCACCAGCACGGCGCGCAGGTCGCCCCGGGTGCCGCTGTCGGCGATGTCGTCGAAGGGCAGCGCTTCGTAGATGGGCGTCGGCAGGAAGGTCACCGTCACCGCCTCGCGCTCCAGCCAGCGGTAGAGCGCCGGTGGGTCGAGGCGCAGGTCCGGCGGCGGCACGCAGAGGGCGGCGCCGGCCGCCAGATTGGGCCACAGTTCCCACACCGAGGCGTCGAAGGCGGGGCTGGCCACCAGGGCGCCCCGGTCGTCGGTGCCGATGCCGTAGGTGTCCCGGTGCCAGGCCACCAGGCGCGCCAGGCCGCGGTGGGTGAGGCCGGTGCCCTTGGGGCGGCCGGTGGTGCCGGAGGTGTAGATGACGTAGGCGAGTTGGTCGGGGGAGGCGGGGGGGCGGTCAAGGCGGCCGGTGTCGGCCGTCTCGGCGGTCTCCAGGTCCGATCCCTCCGGCAAGGCCCCGTCGTCGAGGAGCACGGTCTGCCCGGCGAAGCCCGCCAGCGGGCCGGCCGCCAGTTCCGAGGAGGTCACCAGCACGGCGGCGCCGGAGTCCTCCAGGGTGAAGGCCAGGCGGTCCGGCGGGTGGCCCGGGTCGAGGGGCAGGTAGGCGGCGCCGGCGCGCTGGCTGGCGAGGACGGCCACCACCATCTCCGGCGACGGTGGCAGGCAGACTCCGACCACGCCCTCGACCCGGCGCTCGCTGGCGCCGGCGTCCAGGGCCGCCGCCAAGCGGTGGGCGAGGGCGGCGGAGCGCCGTTCCAACTCGCCGTAGGTCAAGGTGCTGGATGGTCCGTCACCTTCGGTCACCACGGCCGGGGCCCGCGGCCGTTCCGCGGCGGCGGCCAGCACCGAGAGGAAGACGGCCTCCGCCCCCTCGGCCGCGGTGGCCTCCGCACCGGCCGCCGCGTCCGCTCCCGCCCCGTGGGCCCAGGCCTCCACCTGGCGCCGCTCCTCGGCGCTCATCAGCGGCAGCTCGGCCAGCGGCCGTCCCGGCTCGTCGGCGGCGGCGGCGAGCAGGCGCTCGAGGTAGCCGGCCCAGCGGCGCACCGTGGCGTCGTCGAACAGGTCGCGCTCGAAGGTCAGTAGCCACTCCAGGCCACCGTCGTCGGCGGCTTGGACGAAGAGCGTCAATTCGTAGTGGGACTCGCGGCGCTCCACCGGTACCGGCTGGCTGGTGGTGCCGGCGAGTTGGAGGTGTGCCTCCTCCCCCTCCTGGTAGGCGAGGGTGACCTGGAACAGCGGCGAGTGGGCCAGGTCGCGGTCCGGCGCCACCGCCTCCACCAGGCGCTCGAAGGGCAGCTCCTGGTGGTCGAAGGCGGCCAGGGTGGTCTGCCGCGTGCGCTCCAGCAGGGTGTGGAAGCCGGGCCCCGGGCCACCGCCGCCGGCCCCCAGGTCCAGGCGCAGCGGCAAGGTGTTGACGAAGAAGCCCACCAGCGGTTCCAGGTCGGCGTGGCCGCGGCCGGCCACGGGGCTGCCGACCACCACGTCGCGCTGGCCCGCCAGCCGGCCCAGGAGGGTGGCCCAGCCGGCCAGCAGGGCGGTGAACAGGGTTGCCCCGCGGCTCGCCGCCACGCGGCGCAGGCGGCCGGTGGTGGCGGCGTCCAGGTGGTGGGAGACCCGGCCGCCGCGCATCGAGCGCAGAGCGGGCCGGGGGCGGTCGGTGGGCAGCTCCAGCACCTCCGGCGCGCCGTCCAGGCGGTGGTGCCAGAAGTCCGCCAGCTCCTGCCGCCGCTCACCGTCCAGGTGCCGCCGCTGCCAGGCGGCGAAGTCGGCGTACTGGACCGCCAGCGCTGGCAGCTCCGGGGCGTCGCCGGCCAGCGCGGAGCGGTAGAGCCCGGCCAGGTCGCGGTAGAGGATCGGCAGCGACCAGCCGTCGGTGGCGATGTGATGCAGGGTCAGCAGCAGCACCCGATCGCCTTCGCCCCGGTTCAGGAGGCGGGCGCGGAGCGGCGCGTCGGCGGTGAGGTCGAAGGGGTGCTCGACGCCCTGGCGCAGCAGGCGGTCGGTCTCGGCTTCGCCGGCGGCGGCCGGCAGGGCGGCCAGGTCGATGGTGGGCAGCGCCAGGGTGGGGGTGCCGGGCGTGATCGGCGTCACCCGCTGGAGGACGCCGCCGGCGCCGCCGGCGCCGCCGGTGCGGGGGGTGGCGTCAGCGTCGTCACGACTGCCCGGCTGATCCTCGGCCCGCCCCTCGGCGAAGGTGGTGCGCAGAACCTCGTGGCGGCGCCCGAGGGCGTCCAGGGCGGCGGCCAGGGCGCCGGGGTGGAGGTCGCCCTGTAAGCGGAAGGCGCGGCCGAGATGGTAGGTGGCGGGCCGCGGGATCAGGCGGTCGATGAGCCACAGGCGCTGCTGGTCGAAGGAGGCGTGGACGCCGGCGTGGCGGTCGCCGTCGGCGCGGGGGATGGGGCTGGAGGCCCCCGGCCCCCGGCCCGTGCCGGCGCGGCGGGCAGCGGCGGGGGTGGCGTCGGCGACCGCCCGGCGGCGCGCCACCAGGCTCGCGAAGCGGGCCACCGTGGGGTGCTCGAAGAGGTCCGGCAGGGTGAGATCGACGCCGAGGGCGGCGGCGCTCCTGGCCACCGCTTTGGCGCCGGCCAGGGAGTGGCCGCCGAGGGCGAAGAAGCCGTCGTCGATTCCCAATTCGTCGATCCCCAGCACCTCGGCCCACACCCGGGCCAGGGTGACCTCGGTGTCGTTGCGGGGTGCCACCATGGCGGTGTCGGCGGCGGCCCGGTCCCGGCGGCCCGGATCGGGTAGGGCGGCGCGGTCCACCTTGCCGCTGGGGGTGTGGGGCAGCGCGTCCAGGTGCAGCCAGCGCCGGGGCACCATGTAGGCCGGCAGGCGCTCGCCCAGGCAGCTCTCCAGCTCGCTCTCCACGTCGGTGTCGTCGAGGGCGGCGGTCCAGTAGGCGAGGAGCTCCGGGTCGGCGCCGTCGCCCCGGTGGACGGTGACCACCGCCTCGGCCACCGCCGGGTGGGCCGCGAGCGCCCCCTCGATCTCCCCCAACTCGATGCGGAAGCCGCGCAGCTTGACCTGGTGGTCGATGCGGCCGAGGAAGTCGAGACGGCCGTCGGCCCGCCAGCGCACCAGGTCGCCGGTGCGATAGAGGCGCCGGCCCCCACGATCACCGTCACCGTCGTCCCCGCCGCCGGCCTCGGCGGTGAACGGGTCGGGCACGAAGGCGGCGGCGGTGCGCCCCGGCCGCTCCAGGTAGCCCCGGGCCAGGCCGTCGCCGGCCAGGCACAGCTCGCCGGGCACCCCCACCGGCGCCGGGTGCAGGTGGCGGTCGGTGACGTAGGCGCGGCTGCCGGGCAGGGGGACGCCGATGGTGACCGGCAGGTCGTCGCCCCGGGGCACCCGCTCCCACGTCGAGTAGGTGGTGTCCTCGGAGGGGCCGTAGAGGTTGTAGACGTGCTCCACGTGGCCGAGGCCGTAGAGGTGCTCCACCAGGCCGCGGCGCAGCGGCTCGCCGGCCAGGTTGACGGTGGTGACGGTGGGCGGCACGGCGCCGGCGCGCACCAGTTCGGTGGCGGCGGAGGGCACGGTGTTGAGCATCGTCACCGGGGTCGCGGCCAGGGCGTCGGCTGCGACCTCGGTCAGCTCCAGGGCGTCGCGCACCAACACCGCGGCGCCGCCGGTGGTCAGCGGCAGGAAGATCTCGAACAGCGACAGGTCGAAGCACACCGAGGTGGACAGGAGCACTCCGGAGCGCTCGTCCCGGCCGTAGGTGTGCCGCGCCCAGTCGAGCATGGCGACGGCGCCGGCGTGGCGGATGGCCACCCCTTTTGGCGTGCCGGTGGAGCCGGATGTGTAGATCAGGTGGGAGAGGCCGTCGGCGGGGGCGGCGCCGAGGGGCGGCGGCGCGGCTTCGCTGCCGGCCTCGCCACTATCACCGTCACCGTCACCGTCGAGGCGGACGACCGGCGGGCCGTCGGCGGGGAGGACGTCGGCCACGGCCTCCTCGCTGAGGACCACGGCGGCGGCGGAGTCACGCAGCATGAAGGCCAGCCGAAGGGCCGGGTAGGTCGGGTCCAGCGGCACGTAGGTGGCGCCGGCGCGCAGGGTGCCGAGGATCGCCGCCACCAACCGCGGGGTGCGCGACAGGCAGATGGCCACCCGGTCGCCGGGGCCCAGGCCGCGGCCGGCGAGACGGTGGGCGACGGCGGCGGCGGCGCCGGCCAGGCGGCGGTAGGTCCAGGAGCGCTCGTCGGCGCTTCCCGCCGGCCAGGCCAGGGCCACCGCGTCGGGGGTGCGCTCCACCTGGGCGGCGAAGAGGGTCTCCAGGCGGGTGCCGGGGGCGCTGCGGGGGGCGGCCGCGCCGCGGGCGGCGGGGTCGTTCCAGCCTGCCAGCACCTGTTGGCGCTCGGCGGCGGGCATCAGCGGCAGGCGGTCCACCGGGGCCTCCGGGGACTCCACCACGGCGCCCAGCAGAGTCAGGTAGTGGTGCCACTGGCGCCGCGCCGTGGTGTCGTCGAACAGATCGACGCTGTACTCCCACAGCACCCGCAACACGTCGTCCTCCGCCGTCGGCGCGCGGCCGGCGCGCTGCGACGCCCGGGGCTTGACGATGACGTTGAGGTCGGTCTTGGCGGAGCCGTTGTGGCGCTCCACCAGCTCCCCCTCGAGGCCGCCGAAACGCAGGTCCGGCACCGCCGCGTCGTGGAAGCTGAACATGTGCTGGTAGATCGGGTTGCGGGACAGGTCGCGCTCCGGCTGGAGATCCTCCACCAGGCGCTCGAAGGGGATGTCCTGGTGCGCCTGGAGGCCGAGGGCGGCGGTGCGCACTCGGTCGAGCACCTGCATGAAGGTGGGGGCGATGCCGGCCTCGGCGTTGGAGACGTCGGCCCGCAGGACCAAGGTGTTGACGATCATGCCGATGATCGGCTCGAACTCCTTCTGCCGCCGGTTGGCCAGGGCGGTGCCGATGACGAAGTCCTGCCGCCCGCTGTAGCGGTACATCAACACCTCGAAGGCGGCGGTCATCAGCATGAACAGGGTGAAGCCGGTCTTGCGGCCCATCTCCCGCAGCGCCGCGTTGAGCTCCGGCGGCACATCGACGTCCAGGCGGCGGCCGGCGAAGCGCTGGCTGGGCGTCCGCGGCCGGTCGGTGGGGATCTCCAGCGGCCCCGGGGTGTCGGCCAGGATCTTGCGCCAGTAGTCGAGCTGGTGGGCCAGGGCGGCGCCGGACATCCACTCCCGCTGCCAGATGGCGAAGTCGGCGTACTGCACCGGCAGCTCCGGCATGGGGTGGGGGCGACCCTCCAGGATCGCCGGGTAGATCGCCTCCAGCTCGAACATCATCCGGCCGATGGACCAGCCGTCGTGGACGAAGTGCTGTTCGACCTGGAAGTAGAGGTGCTCCTCGGCGCCCAGGCGGAGCATCGGCCAGACCATGAGCGGTAATTCGAGGACGTTGAAGTGGCGGCGCACCAGCTTGTGGATCAGCCGCTCCTCCTCGCGCCGCTTGGTCACCTCCTCCAGGCCGGACAGGTCGGCCAGGGGGACGGTGACCGGCCACGGCTCGTGGATCACCTGGGTCGGCTCGCCGTCCACCGCCGGGAAGGTGGTGCGCAGCGCCTCGTGGCGGCGCACGACCTCGGTGAGGGTGGCTTCCAGGGCGCCGTGGTCCAGCGGCCCGTGGAGGCGGACGGTGAACTGGAAGTTGTAGGCCAGGTTCTCCGGTCGGAGCTGGTTGATGATCCAGATCTGGGACTGGGGGAAGCCCAGGGGGAGGTGGCCGTCCCGGGGGTAGCGCTTGGCCGGCGGCATCTCCGGCACCGCGTCGGCGGGGTCGGGGCCGGCCTCCCGGCGGCGGTCCACCTCGCCGGCCAGCGCTGCGACGGTGGGGAAGAGGAACGGCGCCTCCGGCGGCAGGGTGACCCCCAGCTCGGTGCGGATGCGAACGCTGGCCCGGGTGGCGATCAGGGAGTGGCCGCCGAGGGCGAAGAGGTCGTCGTCGGCGCCCACCCGCTCGATGGCCAGCAGCTCACTCCACAGGTCGGCGATGAAGCTCTCGGTCGGGGTCTCGGGCTGGCGGTAGTCGATGCCGACGTCGGGGCGTTCCTGGCTCGGGGCGGGTAGCGCCTTGCGGTCGATCTTGCCGGTGGGGGTCTGGGGCAGTTCGTCCAGGTGCACCCAGCGCCCGGGCACCATGTAGTCGGGCAGGCTCGCCGCCAGGTGGGTCTCCAGCTCCGCGGTGGGCACGTCCTCGCCGCCGGAGCCGGACCAGTAGACCACCAGAGTCGGGTCACTGCTCTCCGCGCCGCCGTCGTAGACGTGGGCGACGGCGGCGCGCACCGCCGGGTGGGCGAGCAGCGCCTCCTCGATCTCGCCCAGCTCGATGCGGAAGCCGCGCAGCTTCACCTGGTGGTCGATGCGGCCCAGGAACTCCAGCCGGCCGTCGTCCATGCGCCGGGCCAGGTCGCCGGTGCGGTACAGGCGGGAGCCCGCCGGGGCGCCGGAGTCGGAGTTGGAGTCGGCGTCGGGTACGAAGGACTCGGCGGTGCGGGCGGGGCGGTCGAAGTAGCCCCGGGCCAAGCCGTCGCCGGCCAGGCAGAGCTCGCCCACCTCGCCGTCGGCCACCGGCCGCAGGTCGTTGCCGAGGACGGTGGCGCGGCCGCCGGGCAGCGCCCGGCCGATGGTCACCGGCAGTCCCTCGCCCCGGGGCACCAGCTCCCAGGTGGAGTAGGTGGTGTCCTCCGACGGGCCGTAGAGGTTGTAGACCTTGTCGACGTGGCCGAGGGCGTAGATGCGCTCCACCAGGTGGCGCTTCAGCGCCTCGCCGGCCAGGTTGACGGTGGTCACCGTCGCCGGCACGGCGTCGGCGTGGAGCAGCTCGGTGATGGCCGTGGGGACGGTGTTGATCAGGGTCACCGGGTGGTCTGTGAGGTCGCCCGGGGCGAGCTCGGTGAGCTCCAGGGCGTCCCGGGCCAGCAGCACCGTGCCGCCCGTGGTCAGCGGCAGGAACAACTCGAAGACCGACAGGTCGAAGCACACCGAGGTGGCGGCCAGGACGCCGGCCCGCTCGGCGGCGGTGAAGGTCTCCCGGGCCCAGCGCACCATGGCGGCGGAGCTGCCCTGGCGCACCGCGACCCCCTTGGGGGTGCCGGTGGAGCCGGAGGTGTAGATCAGGTGGGAGAGGTGGTCGTCATCGACGCTGGGGAAGGCGTCGCTGGGCTCACCCTCCGGGGCGTCATCTTCGAACCCCGACTCCGGGTCGAGGGTCAGCAGGCCGTCGCCCAGGCTGTCCGAGATGTCGCCGGGCAGGATCTTCACCAGGTCCGGCTGGGTGACCAGCGTGGTTGCGCCGGAGTCTTCCAGCATGAACGCCAGGCGGCGGCGCGGGTAGCCGGGGTCCAGCGGCACGTAGGTGGCGCCGGCCCGCAGGGTGCCGAGGATCGCCGCCACCAGCCAGGGGGAGCGCTCCAGGCATAGCGCCACCCGGTCACCGGGGCCGGCCCCCCGGGCGGCGATGCGGCGGGCCACCTCGCCGGCGGCCGCGTCGAGACGGCGGTAGGTCCACGGGCCGACGGTGTCTCCGCGCTCTCCGTAGCGCTCCTGGCCGCGGCGCTTGGCGGTGTGCAGCCAGACGACGGCGGCGGCGTCCGGGGTGCGCTCCGCCTGGCGGCGGAAGAGCGTCTCCAGGTGGGCTTCGGAGGGGGTGGGGGGCTCCGGAGCCGACTCGGCTCCGGCAGGGGCGGTGGGGGTATCCAGGGAGGTCACGGCGTGTCGCCTCCTGCTTTGTTGACAGTGGTGCTTGCAGCGGTGTTGGCGCTCGACGGCGCGGGGTGGGGCGCGATGAGGGGCAGGGCCGCCCCGGCGGGCCTATCCGCCGGGGCCGTTCGCCGCCAGCATCGCCTGGATCTCCTGGCGCAGGGTCGGCCCGTGGAGGCGCTGCTCGTCGGGCAGTGACTTGCCGACGTGGTGGACCAGGACCGGCTCCGGCGGCTCGTCGCCCCAGCTCTGGCCCGGGGCGAAGAGCAGGAACGTGTCCCAGGCCCGCTCACCGTCGGGCAGCCCGGCCAGCGGTGCCAGGGCGTCGGCCAAGCCGTGGGCCGGGGTCCAGAAGTGGGTCGAACGGGGGTCGTCCAGGAAGCGGGTGGCGTCCGGCGTGTCGGCCCGCTCCTCCTCGCCCAGCATGGGGCCCCAGACCACGAAGGCGTGGAGCCGCTCATTGTCCAGCTCATCGAATACGTGACGTCGCACCACACGGGCGCTTAGCTTGCAGACCTGTCACGTGGGGGAGAGGAGGATGACCAGGCGGGCGTGGTCCGGATGGGCGTTGAAGGCGTCCCGTAGCTCGGCGGCGCCGGCGGAGAGGTCGGTGACCGGCTGGGGGATGAGCTCCGGCCGGGGGGCTCCGGGGTCGCCGATGCGCTGCAACTCGAAGGGGATGCGGCCCCGGGTCTCGAGGAACTCCCCGCTCAGGGTCTGCCCGTCGGCGGACAGCTCACCCTCGAACGCGAAGAGGGCGTCCGGCCCCCGGATCTCGGAATCGTGGCGGTAGCTGAACGAGATCTCCCGGCCCTCGACGCGGAAGTTCTCCAGCGGCTTGAAGGTGACGTCCGGGTAGGCCGGCATGTCCAGGGTGCCCGCCAGCTCGCCGCCGGCAGTGGCGCCCAGTTCCACGAGGATCTCCAACTCGGTGCTGCCGGGGCGGTAGAGGATGGCGCCCTGGTAGAGGCCGGCGAAGTCCGCTGAGGGCAGGTCGACTGCCGGGCTGGCCGTCGTGTCGGCTTCCGTATCCCTCACCCTTTTGGGTGGGGCGGTGTCGGAGGCGGACTGGTCGGCGGCCTGCTCGGTGGTGGCCGGCGCCGGTGCCGCTACCACGTCGGAATCACCCCCGGCGGCTGGGGCTGAGCCGCAGGCGATGGTTGCGAACGAGACGAGGACTATGGTCACCAGCGAAGCCGGTGGCCCAAAATACTTCCAGAAATTCATAAGGGCTCCCTTCGTCTTCTATGTGAGGAAACGAGACGTAAACGGGACAGAAACGCGCCCCACCCTTCCGGGTGGGGCGCTGGCGCCGCCCCAGCCACCCCCCGGCGGCGTTGACAGGCCGGTCGCCGCCCGTACAATGTGGCCGCGATGACCCTGTGCAACAGGTTTCCCCCCGTCCCGCCGCGTCCCGCCGCAGCCGGCCCGCTCCGTCTCCCCATCTCCGGAGGGTGGCGGCGGTGAGGTTTCCCCCCGACCAGCGCGCCGCGGCGGCCGCCCTGTCGGCCGGCTATGCCCGGCTCCTGGACCGGGTGGAGGCGGAGCCCGGCCTCCTCGCCCGGGAGCGCTACGGGGCGATGATCGAGGCCGCCCGCCGCCGCATCCCGGTCTTCCTCGGCTTCGACCCGCAGGCGGACTACGGCCTGCAGGCCTGGCCGCTGATCCTCTCCGCCGAGCGCCAGGAGGAGATGGCGGCGGCCTCCCTCGGCCTGGTGCGCCTGCTCTGCGACCTGCCGCGGCGCCTGTTCGGCGCCGACGCGGCGGCGATGAAGCGCTTCTACGGGCTGGAGAGCGACATGCTGGCCATGCTCCTCCTGGCCGAGCCCACCGGCATCCCCCAGATCATCAGCCGCCTCGACCTGGTGGACACCGCCGCCGGGTTGAAGTGCATGGAAGTCAACGTCGGCAACCCGGCGGCGTGGCAGGACAACGTGGTCTCGCCGGTCTACCTAGGGCGGGACTCGCCCTTCGCCGACCTGTTGGAGGAGGCGGGAGCCACCTGGGTCGACACCGCCAGCCACCTGCTGCGCCACGCCGTGCGCTGCGGCGTCGCCGACCCGGTGACCGACGGCGGCGAGCTGAACGTGGCGGTGCTGGTGGGCACCTACAGCGACCGCTACTCCAAGGACAACCATCCCGAGCCCCACTACCAGCGCCACTTCGCCCGCGCCCTGGCCGAGCTGGGGAAGGGCCATCGCGGGCGTCTCTTCGTGGTCGACAACGACGAGCTCACCTTCGAGGGCAACGCCCTGGTCCTGGGGGGGCGGCGCATCCACGTCGTCTTCGGCGACGTCGAGGAGCAGAACCGGCAGCACCTGTTCCGCGCCTTCAAGGCGGGCAACCTGGTGCATCTGTCGTCCCCCATCGGCCCCATGGTCCTGGGCGATAAGCGCAACCTGGCGGTGCTCTCCGAGCACGCCGCCGACCCAGGCAGCGATCTCCTGGACGCCGCCGAGCGGCGGGTGGTGGAGCGCCACCTCCCGTGGACCCGCAGGGTCCGCACCGACGCCGAGGCGTCGTTCCAGGGCGGGCCGGCCCGCCCGGTGGCGGACCTCCTCAGGGAGCACCGGCGGGACATGGTCCTCAAAGGCGCCCTCTCCTTCGGCGGCGAGGACGTGGTGGTGGGCCGGGTGACCGATGCCGAGGAGTGGGACGAGGCGGTGGAGACCGCCCTGGACCACGGCGGCTGGATCGCCCAGAAGTACCTGGACGCGGTGACCTACCCGCTGCAACTCGGCGAAGAGGGCTGGGCGCCCCACCGGGTGATCTGGGGGCCGTGGGTGGCCGGCGACGAGTACGCCGGCCTCTTCGTCCGCCTGATGCCCGAGGCCAAGGGCCCGGTGGTCAACATGGTCACCGGCGCGACGGTGGGCATGGGCTTCGCCGAGGCGCCGGGTTGAAGGATGGGTGAACGCGTGTCCTTCACCGGCCGCCGTGCGTTCCTGCTGATCTGGGGCGGCCAGACCCTGTCGCTGGTGGGCACCTCCATGACCCGCTTCGCGCTGCTCATCTGGGGCTGGGACCAGACCGGCCGGGCCACCACCCTGGCGTTGCTCCTGACCTGGCAGATGGGGGCTACGGTGCTGCTGTCGCCGCTGGCCGGGGTGCTGGTGGACCGCTGGAGCCGCAAGGCGGTGATGATGTTCTCCGACCTCGGCTCGGGGCTGGTCACGATCTCCCTGGTGGCGCTCTACCTCGGCGGCGACTTGCAGGTGGTCCACATCTACGCCGCGGCGGCGGCCTACGGCGCCTTCGAGACCTTCCAGTTCCCCGCCTATTCGGCGGCGGTGACCATGTTGCTGCCGGGGTCGGACTACGCCCGGGCCAGCGGCCTGATCTCCATGGCCGAGTCGGGCTCGCGCATCCTCGGCCCGCCGCTGGCCGGGGCGCTGCTGCCGCTGGTGGGCTTCACCAACATCCTGGCCATCGACCTGGCCACCTTCCTGGTGGCGGTCAGCGCCCTCGCCCTGGCCCGGGTGCCGCCGCCCCTGGTCACGGCGGAGGGGGAGGCGGGGCGGCGCCTCAACATCTTTTCCCAGATGGCCTTCGGCTTTCATTACATCTTCCGGCGCCGGGGCCTGCTGGGGCTGCAACTGCTCCTGGCCGCCGGCAACTTCCTCCTCGTCTTCGGCGTTGTCCTGCGCGCCCCCCTGATCCTCGGCCGCACCGCCGGCAACGAGGTGTTGCTGGGCCAGGTGATGGGGGCCGCCGGCCTGGGGGGCGCCCTGGGCGGCGTCCTGCTGGCGGTGTGGGGTGGGCCGGCCCGGGGCAAGATCCGGGGCGTCCTGGGAGGCTGGACCCTGTCCGCCGTCGGCAACGTCGTCCTCGGCCTGGGGCGCGGCGTCGGGACCTGGGCCGTCGGCGCCTTCCTCTACCCCTTCGCCCTGACCGTCACCAACGGCCTGAACCAGGCGATCTGGCAGGCCAAGGTGGCGCCCGACGTCCAGGGCCGGGTGTTCGCCACCCGCCGCCTGATCGCCCAGTTCAGCCTGCTCCCGGCCATGGCCCTGGCCGGCCCCCTGGTGGATGGTTGGCTGGCGCCGGCGATGGACGACGGCGGCTCCCTGACCGGCCTCATCGGCCCCGTCCTCGGCACCGGCCCCGGCGCCGGCAGCGCCCTGCTGGTGGTCGTCACCGGAGCCCTGGGGCTGCTGGTGACCTCCGCCGGCTGGCTGATGCCCGCGGTGCGCCGCGTCGAGGACGACCTGCCGGACCACGCGGCGGTGAAGGGAGAGGGTGGCTAGCGGGCGCTTTCCTTATCCAACCACACCGAAAGCAGATCCCGATGACAGCTCTGTGATCATGGATTATGAGATTCTAAACTTGATTCGCGGTCGGGCACCCAAATGAACCGAGGAAAAACTATGAAGCACACCTACTTCTGGCTCGCTTGCCTTCTACTCACCACGATCTACGTCCCCCAGAGCGCAGCGGGGGGAGGGGAGGAGCCACGCGCCCCAGCGGCCGATTCCTACGCCACCAAGATCATTTGGGCTGATGAGGCGCAGGAGCATCCGGTGTTTTTGCCCCAGGGTGTCCTGCAAGGGGCGGACGTTGATCAACTGCCGCTGGATCGCCACGCAAAGTCTTTCCTGCGTGATGAGATCAAGCTCAGGAAACAATTCGGTGGCCACTGTAGTGAACCGAGGTATTCCTCCGAGCAAGGTGCTGCCCAGAATACATTTGATTTACCAGGATTGTTACAGACTGCGAAGGCTAGTTTTGTCGGGACGATAACCGATATGCAAAGTGGCTGGATTGTTGCTCGAAGATTGGTGGGAGAGCTCGCCTACATCGAGATTACCGAGGTGCTGGTCGGAAAAGATCGGGCTGCGACTCCAAGTAAAGGAAAGGTTGTTGGGGTTTTGTTTGCAGGGGGCACCACCATTATTAGTGACACGACCTTTTGCCAGAAGCCAACAAGTGGATTCTTCAGACCTGCAGTCGGAGACACGGTGCTGGTTGGCGGCGCCATGTCATCGAGAGATCCGAGTTACTTTTACGTGTCTTTTGTCCTTCCGGTTGTCAACGACCAAGTCCTGGCGCAGCCGCTGTCGGAGCTTGCCGAAGATGTGGTCAGCACCCCGCTAGGGAATCTGCGAAATGAGATCAAGCAGGAGATGCGCCAGTGAACGGCGCCTTAGCGCGAAGATCCCTGATCAGTTCGAGTACGAAGTGGCGGCCACTTCATCCAGCGCGGATCTGATTTGTTCTGTAGAAAACGGCAGGGGAGTCATAGATGGAGCCGACGTTGCCGATATCCGGGTCGCTTGCGAATGCACCACCGCCATCTGCCAAGGCCCGTCGGACGAGGGGCCTGAAGAGCCTACCCGGATCAGCCGCTACGACATCTGTTTCGACTTTCCGGCGCTGTGCAGCGTGACCGGCCTGGACCCGTGGTGGCACAACGGGCCGGGACCGGGCACCGGGGGCAGCCCCTGTCAACGGCAGACCACCTGCACCGACCTGGGGGTGGACTGCTCCGAAGAAGCCGATGACGGCACGCCGATCTGCGCCAACCGGCTCGACTGCCATGACGTCTGTACACCTTCAGCCACCTTGGCTCTCACAGGTCCTTCCGTCTTGCTCGACAACTTCGAGCCACAGACGGTTTCAGGCCGGTTGCTGCTGACCGGTTTCGCACGCGATGTCGATGGTCTGCGGGACCTTCGCCTCTACCTGGACGGCGAACTCTTGGCTCCAGCGGTTCTTGAGATGGGCCAGTTCCGGGGAGACTCTTGCGACGGGGTGGCCGGCGACTGTGATCCGTTCAGTGGCTTCACGGCGGAACTGGACAGCCTCGATTGGGCAGATGGTGTTCACCGGTTGGAGATCATCGCCATCGACGGGGAGCTTGAGCATCCGATGGCCACGGTTGTGGAGCGCGAGATCGTGGTGGACAACTCATGCACGGTGACCGGCTCGCCCACGGTGACAATGACCGCCCCGGCGGCTGGTGACTTCGTCGCCGGCCAGGTATCGGTAACCGCTACTGCCCAAGCGGAAGCTGGGGTGGAGAAGGTTCAGTTTTTCATCGATGACGTGCGGTTGGGAACTGACTGGGCGGCGCCGTTCCAATGGCCCTGGGATTCCACCACGGCGGAGGACGGCTTTCACGAGATCCGGGCGCGGGTGGTGGACGAGTGTGGTGGGATTGGGCACTCCGAGCCGGTGATCGTCGAGACCACCAACAACAACGCCCCGCCCATGGTCGAACTGGAGCTTCCGCTGCCGGGTGCCACGATATCGGGCTCAACCGTGGGAGTTTCCGGTTGGGCTTTGGACGAGGACGGTATCGATTCGATAGCCCTGCGCCTCAACGGACAAGTGGTGACACTCGCCGGCCCCCTCGAGGTCCGTACCCGTTCTGAGATCTGTTCCTCCCTGGCCATCGCGGACCCCCGTTGCCCGGACGTCGGATGGGCGCTGGAGGTCAACACCGAGGCCTACCCGGACGGGCCTTACCAATTGGAAGTGATCGCGCACGACGGACGAGGCGGTGTCCGGACCATCGCCCGGCAAATCGACATCGACAACAATCCGCCCCAACCGCCCGGAGTGGGTTCTCCCGGTTCCATCAACGGGGTACTCGGAGACACGGTGACCTTCCAGGTCCATACCTGGGGCGAGGGCCCCCACGCCTTCCAATGGCAGGAACGCCGGGAAGGGCGTTGGCTGAACCTGTGGGATGGAGCCCGGGAGGACAGGGTCTCAGGTGTGACGACCGATAGCCTCAGCGTCCAGAATCTCCAGTTCAGCGATGCCGGCGGCTACCGGTGCCTGGTGTCCAATGCCGGCGGTGCCACCGCCTCCCCTTCGGCGTCCCTGACGGTGGCGGAGGGAATCGACGCACCGACCGTCGTGGCGGGCATCGACCAGACTGCGGTGGAAGGGACGGACGTCAACCTGACGGTTTCGGCCGAGGGGGCCGGGACGCTCACCTACCAGTGGCAGAAGTGGGCCGGAAGCTACTATGCCGACGTCGGAAACGGCGGGGGCGTATCGGGTGCCCGAAGCCCGGCCCTCTCTTTTACCGCCGTCGAGTGGGGTGCCGAGGGCCGCTATCGTTGCCAGGTCGAAAATGCCGGTGGAACCACACCGTCGTCCGGCATCGAGCTCACGGTCGCGCCGGACCTGTCGGGAAGTTGCAACTCGACGCCCACCGCGCTCTGCTTGCAGCAGAGTCGGTTCCAGGTGGAGACGCTGATCAACGGGGCCACCGGCCTGGCCAAGCCCTATTCGGATCTCGGTGGGTTCTTCACACGAAACAACCCGGAGAACATCGAGGTCGGCGTGAAGGTTCTCGATGGCATCTACATCAATGGCCGGTACTGGGTGTTCCACGGGTCCATGACCAGCCTGCCGTACACCGTCACCGTGACCGACACGGTGACCGGGGCTGCCAAGAGCTACCACAAGGAGTCGGACAGCTTCTGCGGAGAGGCGGACACCCAGGCCTTCGCCAATCCCAGCGGCGGCTCGGCGGCCCTGGTGGCGGGGAGCTTCATCCGGCTCCGAGCGGTGGGTGAGTCCACGTCCGGGTCGTGTGAGAGCTCGGCCACCGCCCAATGCTTGCTCAGTGACCGGTTCCGGGTGCAGGTTTTCAGGAACGGCAGCGCTCAGCGGGCGGTGCCGGTGACCGGTCTGTCGGCGGCCTTCACCTTCGGATCGACGGCCAACCCTGAGGTGATGGTGAAGGTGCTCGACGGCACGTCGGTCAACGACTGGTACTGGGTCTTCTTCGGCTCCCTGACCGGCCAGGAGTACGAAGTCCGGGTGACCGACACCACCGATGGCACCGTCAACACCTATCCGAGCCCGGCGCCGACCTGCGGGCAGGCCGACACCACGGCTTTCTAGGAGTCTGCGCGGTAGGACGCCGCGGCGTCGTTACGAGCGCCGCGCAACCTCCCCGCCCGTAATCCCTGCCAGCTCAGTCGCCCCCCAC
>Ga0102947_1000058_pt1 | contig 38393 bp, 34 predicted proteins | sample SalPon2A_A_D2_MG_FD_78210 | JGI IMG/M metagenome (GOLD analysis project Ga0102947, IMG submission 78210) | Soil microbial communities from South San Francisco under conditions of wetland restoration - Salt Pond MetaG R2A_A_D2_MG | ecosystem: Environmental > Terrestrial > Soil > Wetlands | place... | reverse complement strand
TCCAATTTCTCTGTTTGTTCTCTTACCAATATTTGCTCTTATATTAAAATTATTGTTTTATAGACGAGGAAGTTTTGCTCATCATTTGGTATTTAGCTTTTATTATTTTTCATTTCTTTTTACAACAATGAGTTTAATATTGCTTCTAAACTTTATAATAGAAATTCCTAATTGGATTGATTGGATGATATTTTTGTCCACATTTTTTTACCTATTTCTAGCAATTAAACATTTTTATCAACAAGGCTATTTTGTTAGCTTTATAAAAACTAGTATAGCATCTTTTGTTTACATTATTTTTGTAATACCTCTAGCTTTTATTTTTGTGGTTATTGGCTCTATTTTATTTTATTAAAAGCTTCTCTTTGAGAAAAAAACCAGTGACTGAATTTTTATTTTTAATAAGTTCTTCAGGTGTCCCATGAGCTACAAGAAGTCCACCATTTTCACCTCCTTCCGGACCTAAATCAATAATATAATCAGCACATTTTATAAGCTCCAGATTATGCTCTATAACAATTATTGAATGTCCGTTTTCTATTAACGCCTGAAAAGACTTCAGCAGTTTATTAATGTCATGAAAATGTAAACCTGTTGTTGGTTCGTCAAAAATAAATAATGCATTTTCGCTTTTTGAACCTTTACCTAAAAACGATGCCAATTTAATTCTTTGTGCTTCGCCACCTGAAAGCGTAGAGGAGCTTTGCCCCAAAGCAACATAGCCCAAGCCAACATCTTGCAATGGTTGTAATTTTTTTTGAATTTTTGTTTGCTTGTGTTTTGTAAAAAACTCAATAGCCTCATCAATGGTTAAGTTTAGTATATCATCAATAGATTTATCCTGAAAAGTTACTTCAAGCACTTCTTTTTTGAAACGTTTACCATTACATGTCTCACAGGTTAAATGAACATCTGCCATGAATTGCATTTCTATAGTAACTTCACCTTCACCTTTGCAGGTTTCACAGCGACCACCATCTACATTAAAACTAAAATGTTTAGCTTGATAATTTCTAATCTTACTTAATTTCTGATTTGAAAATAACGCTCTTATGTCATCATAAGCTTTAATATATGTTACTGGATTTGAGCGAGAAGAACGTCCTATAGGATTTTGATCAATAAATTCAATATGCTTTAAGTTATCAAAGTTTCCTTTTAACTCTGTAAAGTGTCCAGGTTTATCACTAAAATCCGTAAAGTGCTTTTGCAACGCCGGAAACAATATCTTTTTAACTAACGTGCTTTTACCACTCCCAGAAACGCCTGTTATTACTGTAAGCATATTCAATGGAAAACTTACATCTATATTTTTAAGGTTGTTTTCCCGAGCACCAACTATATCAACATGATATTTAGAAATTCGTTGTTTTTCAGGCACTTCAATTTTTAATTGTCCGTTTAAGTATTTGGCAGTCAAAGAATTTGATGCCAATATATCTGAATAAGTCCCACTGGCTACAATACTTCCACCAAAGGTTCCTGCTTCTGGACCAATATCTATAATTTCATCGGCTGCTTGCATAATATCTTCGTCATGTTCTACAACAATTACAGTGTTTCCTAAATCTCTTAAAGATTTTAAAACAGAAATAAGACGCTGTGTGTCTTTTGGATGAAGACCTATACTAGGCTCATCTAAAATATACATTGAGCCAACAAGACTGCTGCCTAAAGATGTAGCCAAATTTATTCTTTGGCTTTCTCCACCTGAAAGCGTATTTGATTTCCTATTCAATGTTAAATAATCCAAACCAACATTGGACAAGAATGTTAACCTGTCATTAATTTCCTTTAGAAGCCTTTTGGCAATTTTAGTATCGTAATCATTTAATTCAAGTTCTTTAAAAAATTGAGAAAGCTTATTTAATGGCATTTCAACCAGGTCAGTTATTGATGAGTTTCCAATTTTTACATAATTTGCCTCCTCACGTAATCTTTTCCCATTGCATATTTTGCACTTTGTTTTTCCTCGATATCTAGATAACATAACTCTATTTTGAATTTTATAGGCTTTTGCTTCAAGTTCAGCAAAAAAAGAATTAAGTCCTTCAAAATACTTATTGCCTTTCCAGATGAGTTGCTTTTGTTCTTCTGTTAACTCAAAATAGGGTTTGTGCACAGGGAAATTAAAATGATGGGAATTATTTACCAATTGGTCTCGATACCAGCTCATACTTTCTCCTCGCCATGGAAATATAGCATTTTCATATACAGACAGCCCAGTATTTGGTATCACTAAATCCTCATCAATTCCAATAACATCACCATAACCTTCACATTTTGAACATGCTCCATAAGGATTGTTAAAACTAAAAAGATGAATATTTGGCTCTAGAAAAGAAATGCCATCAAGTTCAAATTTATTGCTAAAATGTCGTTTTTCAGCATTGCTTATAGATTCTATTATGCACTCGTGCTTTCCTTCAAAAAATGCCGTTTCAATGGCATCGCTTAAACGATTGTAAAAATCTTCATCATTTTTTGTGACAACTCTATCAACAACCAAAAAAATGCTTTTAACAGTCTCTTTGTATGTTTTGGCTTCTTCAATTCTTATAACATCATCATTTATTTTTATTCTGGCATAACCTTGTTGTTGTAGTGTTTTAAGTTTATCACTCATTTCTCGCCCTTTTTCAAGAATAATAGGAGCTAACAGCAATAATTTTTCATTTTCAGGAAACTTTTTAATATAATTTAAAACATCTGTAACAGTGTCTTTACTTACTAAATTTCCTGATTTGGGAGAGTACGTTTTGCCAATTCTGGCAAATAATAACTTTAAATAATCATAAATCTCTGTTGTTGTACCAACAGTTGATCTTGGGTTTGTAGAATTTACTTTTTGTTCAATGGCAATGGCAGGAGCAATGCCTTTAATATAATCTACTTTAGGCTTATTCAGTCTTCCTAAAAACTGTCTAGCATAGCTAGAGAGGCTTTCAACATATCTTCTTTGGCCCTCTGCATACAAGGTGTCAAAAGCTAAACTGGACTTTCCAGAACCAGATAATCCAGTAATTACCACTAATTTATTTCTAGGTATGACAACATCAACATTTTTTAAGTTGTGCAATTTCGCACCTTTAATAATGATATTTTCTTTTGGATTAACTTCAGAAATGTTAGTATTCATAAGACTTTTCGAGAAATAATCTTGCAAAGATACTATAACTATTTCAGCTTAAAAAATAGATTGCATCTTAACGAATTGTTAAAAAGTTGTCTAAATTTTTGCTTTTTAGGAACGATTGTTGTTATATTTGATGTTCAAATCAAAAACAAATTTTTATTTGCCTATAGCATAATATTACTTTTTAAATTTTAACCCCAAGCAAAGAAGACTGCTTCTTTGATTAAAAGTAATGATTATGCAAAACCAAGTTATTTCAGATGCTATTCTTGTAAGTAGCTATATCAATGGAGACGAAAATGCTTTAGAAACTCTTATTAAGAGGCATAAACAGCGTGTTTATAGTTTTATTTACTCTAAAGTCTATGATAAAGATATCGCTGAAGATATTTTTCAGGATACTTTTATAAAAGTTATTAGAACATTAAAAAGAGGCGCTTACAACGAAGAAGGTAAGTTTTTACCTTGGATTATGAGAATCTCCCATAATCTTATCATTGATCATTTTAGAAGAAATAATCGAATGCCCAAATTTGATAACAGTGGAGAGTTCAGTATTTTTTCTGTTTTGAGTGACAATGCCTTAAATGCTGAAAAGCAGATTATTAAAGATCAGCTTGAAAATGATGTAAGACGCCTGATAGAAGAGCTACCAGAAGATCAAAAACAAGTGTTATTAATGCGTATGTACAATGATATGAGCTTTAAAGAAATATCAGACAAAACAGGTGTAAGTATTAATACAGCACTTGGGCGTATGCGATATGCTTTAATAAACATGAGGAAAATAATTGAAAAGCATAATATTATTTTAACCAATTAATACAATAAAGTAAATTTTCTTGCGTTAAAAATGTAATTAACTACAAAATTAACGTAATGGCAAAACTTTACTCTGAACGTTCTATTAAACATTTGAACAACGTAAAACCGAAAGAAGAAACGGTTAAATTTCTTCTAGATTATTCTAAGGCTTTAAGTGTTATAAATTGTAATAAGATGAAGTTTGAAGCACTTCTCAACTAAACTTTGAAAAGTCCTGATAGTTAGTCGTCAGGACTTTTTTATTTTATAATAGTCTTTAATTACAGATTGCCTCCCAATTGTTTTTGTGATGATATCTTTATCTAGATTCCACCCTCTTGCAGGAGAATATTCACGACCATACCAGATAATTTGTAAATGCAGGTCATTCCAAAGTGATTTTGGAAACAATCGTTTGGCATCTTTTTCAGTTTGTACAACATTTTTGCCATTGCTCAATCCCCATCGATACATCAGTCTGTGAATATGCGTATCAACAGGAAATGCAGGCACACCAAAGGCTTGAGACATAACAACACTTGCTGTTTTATGTCCTACAGAGGGAAGTGCTTCTAATGCTTCAAAACTTTGAGGAACTTTGCCATCATATTTTTCAATTAAAATTTCTGATAACCCATGAATACCTTTACTTTTCATAGGAGAAAGCCCAACAGGTTTAATTATTTCTCTAATTTCTTCAATGGAAAGTTTTACAATATCATAAGGATTATCTGCTCTTTTAAAAAGAATGGGTGTTATTTGGTTAACTTTTACATCTGTACTTTGTGCAGATAATAGCACAGCAATTAGTAATGTATAAGGGTCTTTGTGGTTAAGTGGAATTGGGATTTTAGGATAGAGCTCTTGAAGTGTTTCTATAACAAAACTTACTTTTTCTTGTTTGTTCATTTATTGTACATTTGCAACCGCAAAGTTAATAATTATGACCACATTAAAAGTTGGAGATAAAGCTCCTGATTTTCAAGCTCTAGATCAAGAAGGTAATGCCGTTTCACTTTCAGACTATAAAGGCAAAAAATTAGTAATTTTTTTCTACCCAAAAGCAAATACTCCTACGTGTACTGTTGAGGCGTGTAATTTAAATGACAATTATAAAATCTTAAAAGATTATGGATATGAGATTTTAGGAGTAAGTGCAGATTCACAAAAAAGACAAAGTAATTTTAAAAAAAAATACGGTTTTAGATACCCTTTAATTGCAGATGTTGATAAAATCGTGATTAATGCTTATGGCGTTTGGGGTCCAAAAAAGTTTATGGGAAGAACTTTTGATGGTATTCATCGAATTACATTTGTGGTAGACGAAAAAGGAATAATTTCAAAAATTATTGACAAGGTAAAATCTAAAGAGCATGCTCTTCAGGTTTTAGAATAGTATAGAGATGCTTTTAGCCATCACTTTACTCTTAATTTCTTTTTTAAGACTATTGGTTTTCTGGTATAACCAAATAATCGATAGTCCTTTATCAAGTCTGCAATACCATCTGGAAGCATATCTTTCCAACCGGCTTTACCATCTGCAATTAATTGAAGTATTTCACGAGAAAATATATTTAGTACTTCTGAATCATAGTCTTTAATATCAACTACCTTACCATTGTATTTAAAGAATTTGTATAATTCTTTCATTCGAGGGTGGACTTTAACATTTTCGCTAGTAGTTAATTCTCCAGTTTCACTATTCAACATTGGGTATAGATACACTTTCAAATCTTTATAGAATAGCTTACCAAATGCCTCAAGAATACCTCCGCTTAAATGTCTATAATATTTTTCATCGAAAATATCCACTAAATTGTTAACACCCATTGAAAGTCCCATTCTGTTCTTGGTATAAAGAGAGAAATATTCAACAAGTTTATAATACTCTTTAAAATTGGATATTAATACTGTTTGCCCCAAAGAGCATAATAAATCTGCTCTATCCATAAAATCTTGCTCATCAATTTCACCTTCAGCTCTTAAATTAGATAATGTAATCTCAAAGAGGACCTGTGTGTTCTTTTCATCAACTTTATTTTCTTTTATAAACATTTCGTATGATTTTACATACATATCCATGTTTACTTTGGTAACGGGTCTAAAGCTTCCACGAAGCGCTAAAATGTTCTTTTTATATAAAGCACTTGCTGGAAGAACATTGTTCCCATCTGGATCAAACATAACAGCATCTGTCATGCCATTTTTAACCAGTTGAAGACTCATGAGTCTATTGTCAACATCTTTAAAAAGCGGTCCAGAAAAATTAACGGTATCAATTTCTATTTGATCTTTATGTAGGTGATCGTATAAATAACGAAGCAGTTTTTTTGGTTCATTATATTTGTAATAAGCGCCATAAATTAAATTAGTACATAGAACACCTAATGTTTCTTGCTGTAAACGAGCATCATTTTCTTTAAAGCGAACATGTAAAACAATATCGTTGTACTCTTGTTTTGGCTCAATCTGGTATTTAATACCAACCCAACCATGCCCTTTAAATTTTTTTGCAAAATCTATGGTAGCAACAGTATTTGCAAAGGAGAAAAATAGTTTGTTAGGGTGTTTATCTCTTGTTATGCGTTGCTCAATTAGATTGACTTCATGATTCAACATTTTACGCAACCTTGATTCTGTTACGTATCTTTTATCATCTTCAATACCATAAATTGCATCACTAAAATCCTTATCATATGCAGACATTGCTTTCGCAATTGTGCCAGAACCACCACCAGCTCTAAAAAAGTGCCTAACAGTTTCCTGACCAGCACCAATTTCGGCAAAAGTACCATAAATATTTTCGTTAAGATTAATGCGAAGAGCTTTAGCTTTTAAAGAAGGAATATGATCAAATTCTTTATCACCTTTTATGGTTATCTCCATAGTTTTTGAGAATTTTTTTACTTTACAAAGGTATTAAATTAGTATAGCAAACAAAAAAATAACCCTATTTTTGTGATAAATCTTTACACTCTTGAAAATAACTTTTTTAGGCACTGGAACTTCACAAGGTATTCCAATAATTGGAAGCAATCATCCAGTCTGCTTAAGTGATGATTTTAAGGATAAAAGGTTGCGTGTTTCTGTGCTTATTGAGTGGGACAATTACGCTTATGTTATAGATTGTGGTCCAGATTTTAGACAACAGATGCTTAATGCTAACTGCAAAAAAATAGATGGTATTTTATTTACGCACGAGCATGCAGATCATACGGCTGGATTAGATGATATAAGACCATTTTTTTACCGTCAAGGGAATATTCCAATATTTGCAAAAAAGCGTGTCTTAAAATCTTTAACAAGACGTTTTGATTATATTTTTACAGAAGAGAATAAATATCCTGGAGCCCCAAGTGTGGAAAAGAATAAGATTAAAAACAAACCTTTTACTTTGGGAAATATAGAAGTTATTCCCGTAAAAGGGTATCATAATCAACTTTCGGTTTATGGATTTAAGTTTAATGATTTTGCATATTTAACAGATATGAAAACCGTTAAGAACAAAGAAATAGAGAAAATTAAAGAAGTAAAAGTATTGGTTATCAATGTATTAAGACACAAACCTCACGAATCTCATTTTAATTTAGAAGAGGCTTTAGATTTTATAAATAAAGTAAATCCTGAAGTTACTTACTTAACCCACATAAGCCATCTTTTAGGTTTTCATGAAGAAGTGCAATCTACTTTACCAAAAAATGTATTTTTAGCTTACGATAACCTGCAAATAACTATATAATGAAGAACAAAATTTTTATGTATCTGTTTATTTTTTCTGTGCTGTTAATTTTATTTCAGTTTGTCAACTATAAAGGCATATACGAAGAAAACACAAAGCAGTTAGAATCTTTTAAAAATAAAGAAGAAAAGCTTCAAGACTCAATAGCAATACTTCAAGATGAGGTTTTGGATCTATCCCATTTTAATCTTGATAGAAATGAGGATGCCATCTCGTATTTTGAAAAAGACGGTTATAACGTAGACGAATTGATTCCGTTTATAAAGGATGAATTATATAAACTAAATGAAGGAAAAGGGGAACACCCTCTGGTTCCATACGGCTCTGAAGAAGGCAGGAAAATGCTTATAAATACTGTAAAACTGCTAAACCATAAATGGATAATAGCTGATTTTTCTGATGGTCAGTTTTGGGGAGAAATGTTCATAAGCTATGAGATTACAGAGCGAAGAGAGTTAAAGTTTAGAGTGGTAGAATCTTTTTTATATCCTTTTTATTAATTCTTATACGCAATTCCTTTTTGTTTTTGATTATCGCCTACATAAGAATATTCAAAGGTGTAGGAAGAGTCTGTGGTAGAAAGGATTTTTAAATGGATATCTTTTTTTTCAATTCTGTTTTTCGGATTAATTGTTTTAAATATCATTTCGCAGTCATTAATCCATCTTACTTTAGAAGAATCAATTTTACTTCCAAAAATTTCTATTTGTAGGTCTTTAGTACGCGTAAACCTAGTAGTATAAGCAATATCATCTATAACAATTTTGCTATAAAAACTCCCTGTTTTATAAGTCTCACAATTACGTTCTACTTTATAGCAGCTTGAAAAACCAATTAAAACCGATAATAGGATAAAATATCTCATAAATTTGAATTTTGACAAATCTAATAAAGTAATGGCTTATTTTTCAAAATTCTCAAAACTTCCGTCAGAATAAAAAATTACAATTCTTTCAATGTTCTTATTATTTTGTTCTGATTCTTTAATGTTTTTTGTTTTTGGTTGAATAGGAGTTTCTTGTTCTTTATCCGATGGAAAATTTCCTTTACCATTCAATAACCAATACATTTCTACATCTGGATAGGTGTAAAGTATTTTTAAAACAAAATCTAAACTCGGTTTATTTCTGCCAGAAAGTATATGTGAAATGCTTGAACGTTGCACACCAATTTTTTCTGCAAAAGAAGATGATGTTTCACCATAAAATGCTATAACCTTTTGAAGTCTTTTAGCAAAATTTTCACTGTTTATCATTGTAAACTAAATATTACACAATTCTAATTACAAATGTAATATCTATAACGATAAAAACACCAAAAATAGTATAAAATCATATTTTTAAATTAATATATAACTTTAATTAATAACACATATTATACTGAAAATAAATATATTATGATATAAATAATAATAAGTGAATATTTTTGAATGTTTGAACTTTATTTTTGTTCAACTTTGTAAACAAAAGAGTATAAATCATATGTTTACAATTGTAAAATTGTAAATGTTTACATTTGTATTCTAACTTTTTTTTGATGCTGATAGAACATTTAAAATCTCTCTATAATAACAATAAAGAAACCACACTTTTTGGTCGTTATATTACCACTGATCATTTGTTGCCTTTACTTGAAAAATTTAAGACACATTTTAAAATATCCCAAATTGCAAGTTCAGTAAATAAGGCTCCTATATATTCCATACAACTTGGTCAAGGAGAAAAAAAAGTATTATTGTGGTCGCAAATGCACGGAAACGAATCTACAACCACTAAGGCCTTATTTGACTTATTGAATGGTTTTGCTAATAAATCCGGTCTCTTAAGCTCAATATTTCAGAATTGTACATTATTAATTATTCCTATTTTAAATCCTGACGGCGCAAAAGCTTATACCAGATTTAACGCAAATGAAATTGATTTGAATAGAGACGCTCAAGATTTATCTCAACCAGAGAGTTTAGCCCTAAGAAATGCATTTGAATCCTTTAAGCCAGATTTCTGTTTTAACTTACATGGTCAGAGAACAATCTTTGGTGCTGGAAGCACTAATAAATCTGCTACTGTATCTTTTTTAGCTCCTTCGCAAGATGAAGATCTTACAGTTACGGTGAACAGGAAAATAGCAATGGAAATTATTTGCAGCATGAACGATTTCCTTCAGTATCAAATACCAAATCAGGTTGGAATATATGATGATGCTTTTAATATAAATTGTGTTGGAGACACTTTTCAACACTTTGGAATACCAACAATCCTTTTTGAAGCTGGCCATTATGATAATGATTATCAACGTGAAATTACAAGAGAATTTATTTTTCAATCTTATATAGTTGCATTGAGTTATATTGCCAACAATAATATAGATGGGAGCTTACATGCAGCGTATTTCGATATTCCTTTAAATCAAAAAAACTTCTATGATATCATTATAAAAAAAGCTTGCATAGATACTTCAAAAAAGCAGATATCAGATATCGGAATATTATATAAAGAAGAACTAATTGATGGTAAAATAGAATTTATACCAAGAATTGAAAAAATTTCCAATCTTCAGGATTTTTATGGTCATAAACTAATTGACGCTAACATGGCAACGGTTGAAACGGTTAATTCTAAACCTATATTTGAGGGCTACGAAAACGATTTCGTTTTATTAAATCATGAATATTTATCACTAAAACCAAAATAAAATGTAATAATTATAGATATTTATCAATAAAAATGTATTAATTTTGATTTATATTTAAAAAATTACTAATAATGGGGAAGTTTAAATTAGATGAAATTGATCACCAAATTCTTGATATGTTAATTGATAACACAAGAATTCCTTTTACAGACATTGCAAAAAAATTGCTTATATCAGCAGGTACAGTCCATGTAAGAGTGAAAAAAATGGAAGACGCAGGAATTATAATGGGTTCTTCTTTAACTTTAGATTATAATCAATTAGGTTATGCTTTTATTGCCTATGTTGGTGTTTTCTTGCAGAACACATCACAGACCAAATTTGTGATAGAACGTCTCAATAACATACCTTACGTTACTGTTGCACATATAACAACAGGTAAGTTTAATATTTTCTGTAAAATAAGAGCCAAAAATACAGAGCATGCAAAGGATATTATCTTTATGTTAGATGATATAGAAGGTGTGCATCGTACAGAAACAATGATCTCTTTGGAGGAAAGTATTAATGACAAAAAACGATTAATGCATTCCATTTTCAACGAATTATAATTTATAAGCTCTTTAAAAAAGAGCTTTTTTTAGCATTAAATAAGACTAATAATAAAATGGGTTCTTCTCAACTATCTACAAAAGAATATTTGCCTTACTACGGCAGTTATATTAATAAAGCCAACTGTACTGATTTGGTGAAAGGTCTGGAAGATTCGTTAGTAGAAGCACTGTCCTTTTATAATTCTATTCCAGAACAGAAATTTGAATATAAATATGCGGAAGGGAAATGGACTATAAAAGAGATAATACAGCATATTATTGATGCAGAGCGAGTATTTACTTACAGGGCATTGTGTTTTGCGAGAAAGGACAAAACACCATTGCCAGGTTTTAATGAAAATGAATATGCAACAGCTAGCATAGCTAATTCGAGAAGTGTAAAAAGTTTATTGGATGAGTATGCTGCAATAAGAAAATCTACAATTTTGTTGTTTAAAAGTTTCAATGATAATTTGCTGAAAAATATAGGTGTTGCCAGTGGTGGAGAGATGTCTGTTAGAGCTATTGGTTATGTAATTATAGGACATGAAAAACACCACATTGACGTAATAAAAGAAAGATATTTATAGCATTTTATTCTTCTTCCTCTTCGTCGTCTTTATATAAATCTTCTTTAAGATCATTATTCAATATGACATTTCCAAGATCATCGGTTTCTATATCTAGATTATCAAAATTGGCAATTGAATAGTGTAAACGGCTATTAACCTTAACTAAATAGATGGTGTCTTCGGTTTTTACTTCAACTGCATCAATTGTTTGGTTGTGATGATCGTCAAAAGTTATAATATCATCGTCATCGTATCCATCCGGAAATTTTTCAGTTAAAAGCTTTAGAATTTCTGGAGTTACTTTTTTATAATCTACAATAATTCTACGCATTGTAACAATTTTATGATTAACAATTAAATTATATCATTTAGTTCAATTTTGGAAACCGTTACAATAAATTTACAAATTATTTTAATTAAAAATTCAGCTATTATAAAATTTAAAAGACTCATGAATTAATTCATCATCAACATTACAATCAATTTTAGGCTTGCCTATTGCTTCTAAAAGCACAAAATTGATACTTCCATGCTCATTTTTTTTGTCATATTTTAGAAGCTGAATGATAGGTTCAATGTCAGTATTATCTATTGGTACTTTGCTGTAATTTGTAACCATGACATCCTTAATTGTATCGCATAGCTCTTTAGAAAAACCTAATAGTTTTGTAGAAATGTAAGTTTCTAACACCATACCAACAGCAATGGCTTCCCCATGTAATAGCTCGTCCTTATCAGGGTTACTTAAAAAATAGGACTCAATTGCATGTCCTAGAGTATGACCAAAATTCAGTGTTTTCCTTAAGTTTTTCTCATAAGGATCTTTATCAACTATTTCTTTTTTAATTAATACAGACTCGTAGATTAACTCATCTAAATCCCGATAAGTTAAATTTGATAAGTCTGAAAATTTATCCCAATAGGTTTGCGAACTAATTAATCCATGCTTTAGCATTTCTGCCATTCCAGATTTTAATTGGTTATCAGGTAAAGTTTTTAAAAATTTGGCGTTGATCATAACCATTTCTGGATTTATAATAACGCCTATTTGATTCTTTAGATGTCCTAAATCTACACCAGTTTTACCACCAACTGAAGCATCAACCATAGAAAGAAGAGAAGTAGGAACATTTATAAATTTAACACCTCTTTTAAATGTAGAGGCCACAAAACCACCCATGTCTGTAATCACTCCACCGCCTAGATTTATAATAAGACATTTTCTGTCTGCCTCAAAATCTGAAAGCGTATTCCAAACACCAACACATGTATCAATAGTCTTATTGGCTTCTCCAGATTCAACCTCTATTATTTCCACATTTTCTAATGATTCCGTGTTACCTAAAAATTCCGGTAAGCAATGTTGATGCGTATTTTCATCAACAATTATAAAAACCTTCGAATAATTGTTTGTTTTAAGATGTTCATTTAAAGCATTATACGACATTTCATTAAAATGAATTATACAGTCGTTTGCAGTTATAGAATTCATATAATAATAACTAATTTTTTACTGTTCGAAATTAAGGAGATTTATTTAAAAAAGTAGATTTATGATAATTATATTTGCTGATAACATTTTTTGAATGAATACAGAACTAATTTTTGAAAATACAGAAATAGCTTTTAGTTTAAAAAGTGATTCTGAACTTGAAAGAGCTTATTTTTTGTTTAAAATGATTTCTATAGAGCCATTGGTAAAAATAGGTACTGCAGCAACAAATTTTGCAATCAAAGCACATTTGCCTATAGAAGGTCTTATCCGTTCTACAGTTTTTGATCATTTTTGTGGAGGCGTAAATGAAAAAGATTGTATGCAAGTTATTGAGAGAATGTATGAAAAAGGAGTAAGCTCTGTATTAGATTATTCTGTAGAAGGGAAGGAGAGCGAATCTGAATTTGATTTTGCTCTAAATAAAACGCTTGAAATTATAGATTTTGCCAAAGAGAAAAAACATATTCCAATTGCCGTTTTTAAACCAACAGGTTTTGGACGGTTTAAACTTTATGAAAAAGTTGGAAAAGGAGTAGAATTAAGTGATAAAGAGAAAGACGAATGGCAACGTGTTATAAATAGGTTCGATATTGTTTGTAAAGCAGGAAGAGATCATGATATAGCTGTATTAATTGATGCCGAAGAGAGTTGGATGCAAGATGCAGCTGACAATTTGGTTTCAGAAATGATAGCAAAATATAATACAGAAAAGGCAATTGTTTATAATACTTTGCAAATGTATAGACATGATAGGTTATCTTATCTTAAGCAGCAACATGAATTGGCCAAAAAGCACAATTATTTTTTAGGGTTTAAACTAGTTAGAGGTGCTTACATGGAAAAAGAAAATGATAGAGCAGAGGAGAAGGATTATCCAACACCAATATGCAAAGACAAAGCAACTACAGATATTAACTTTAATAATGGAGTAAAATATATTCTGGATAATTTAGATGAAATATCGTTGTTTGCTGGCACTCATAATGAAGATAGTTGTTATCTGATAATGGATATTATGAAACAAAAAGGAATTAAAAATGATGACAATCATGTATGGTTTGGTCAGCTATATGGCATGAGTGATCATATAAGTTTTAATTTAGCACATAGAGGTTATAATGTGGCTAAATATATTCCTTTTGGACCTGTAAGAGATGTTATGCCTTATCTCATAAGAAGAGCAGAAGAAAACACATCTGTGGCAGGACAAACAGGAAGAGAACTAAATTTACTAACAAAGGAGAAAGCAAGAAGAAAGTGTTAAGAAAATTTCCACCATTTTTTGGAAGCGGCGCTATTAGGGTTTTTTCCATAACCATAAGCATAACCTAAACCTTTCTTGAAATTAACATAATTAACCAAAATGGCCATATTAGGCAGTCGTTTTTCGTTATACATATTCTGTGCCACATAAAGTTGGCGCTTATCAAGGTAATTGGCTTTTACAACATAAATAAACATATCTGCATGCTTACTAATTAATAAGGAATCTGTTACTAGACCTACAGCAGCAGTATCAACAATAATATAATCGTATTTAGATTTTACATCATCAAATAAGAGTTGAACGCGATCACTCATCAATAGTTCTGATGGATTTGGAGGAATAGCTCCAGCTGTTATAATATCTAAATGATCATTACCCTTAACGTTTAAGATAATATCTTTACTTTTTAAATCTGTATCGCTAATAAAATTTGTTAAACCTGTATCGTTTTTAATGTTCAGGTATGTAGTAGTCTTTGGAACTCTAATATCAGCCTCAATTAGAAGCACTTTTTTCTTTGAATAAGATAACGATAAAGCAAGATTAATGGATGTATGGGATTTTCCTTCTTTACTTGTGGTAGAAGTCACAAAAATTGTTCGGGATTTATTCTTAATACTTTGAAGCATAAATTCAAGATTAGTTCTTATAATTCTGAAAGCTTCAGCCTTTGGCGAATAATCTATCTCTGAAATTAATAAGTTTTTCTTTGTAGCTTTAGGTATCTCACCTATATATGGAATGTCTATGATTTGTTTAATGTCTTTATAGGTATGGATTTTAGTATCCATTAAATTCAAAATATATATCAGTCCTATAGGAAATCCCAAACCAAGTAAAAGTGCTGCAAGAATAACGATTACTTTTTTTGGAGACACTGGTTTTGATGAAGCGTAGGCTGGATCTATTATTTTGGCATTGGAAGAAGTTACTCCCAAAGAAATAGCAGATTCTTCACGTTTTTGCAAGAGATATAGATATAATGCCTCTTTAATATCTTGTTGTCTTTTTATATCTCTAAATTGTCTTTCCTTTTTAGGAGCGGAAAATATTTGAGAATTTATTCTTGAGTTTTCAGCATATAAATTATCTAAAGTTATTTTATTTGTAGATTTTACATTTCTTAAACTTTGCTCTAGATTATCTTTAATGGCATCAATTTGATTGTTCAGATTAACAACCGTTGGGTTTATTTCGCTAGAATTTTTTAAAATCCTATTTCTTTCTAAAACTAGCTCATTATGTCTTTTGGTAATTTGGTCAATAGATCCGTCTGCAATACCAATATTGGCGGGTAGTAAATCAGAAGAACTGTTTTCCAAATATTCACTCATGTAGTCAATAAGCTGTATCTGATTTGCAGTGTTTATAAGCTTATTTTCATTTTCTTTTTCTGTTTGCAAAAAAATATCAGATTGTGTTTGTAGATCTGTTAGTTTATTTTGTTGTTGTAGAGATTCAGCAGTTAAATCTACTTGCTCTAATTCTCTAGATACAACCTCTAACCGATTATTAATAAAATCTGAAGTGGTTTTTACGACCAATTGTTTGTCTTTAACAACATCTTCATTATACTTTTCTATGAGTTTGTCTAGAAACAGTTTCCCTTTTTCTTTTACATTGTCATCTATGGTTAGCTTTATTACGCTTGAAGTTTCTTTTGTTTCTAATAGCAACTTGCCTTTGTAAAAACTGGCAACAGAATTTAGTGGCGAGATTTTTATTTTGATATTAGAATCTATCTTGGCTGCATATTGTCCAATATTTGGAGTAATTATAATATCCCCAAAGCCTGTTTCTATACTTTCACCAAAATTGTAAACCACGCCATCACTTTCTATTTCTTTTCCCTTATTTGCGAAAGACTTTTTATCAATCCCTTTAAAAAGAAATGAATTGGGAGACTTAATTTTTATTGAAAAAGAAGTGTCAACTTTATGGATTATTGAATCTGGTGCACTAAAGTTTATGTTCAACGGAGGGTTAGTATATATTTCTTCAGCTTTTATTCTTCCTTCCACATAACATTGAACATTAAATTTTAAATCTGTTACTACTTCTGTTATTAAGGCTCTGGATTTGATAATTTCTATTTCATCAACAACATTATTTAGGTCTGTTTTAAATAAACCATAATTTTGAAGATCAGAAATCTCTGGAAGCCTGTTTTTTGTTTTATCGTCGGTAATTTTAATTGTGGCTGTGGCACGGTATTGATAGTCTGCATATCGTAAGTATAAAAAAGCTAAAACTAAAGCAACAACTGCGCAAAATGTAATAAATTTCCATCTCAACAGATAGACATCTATAATGTCTCTAAAATATTCTTTTTGTTCTGTTGAGTTTTTAGCCATTACAAAAAATTATTTAATCAAAATAGCAACTATAGTTGCTAAAGTAGCAACTGCAGAAATGATAATTACATTGTTTTGATTGTATGATGATGATCTTACTTTAGCTTTATTAGGCTCAACATAGATTACATCATTTTGGGTTAAATAATAACTTGGAGAATTTACGACCTTTATAGAAGTAAGGTCAAACTTTGTAAAACGTTTTATACCATTATCTTCCCGTATTAAAAAAACATTTTCTCTTTTGCCATATATTGTAAGGTCTCCTGCAAGACCAATAGCTTCAATTAAAGATATTCTTTCATCTTCAATTGTAAAAGTTCCAGGATTGTTTACTTCACCTAAAACGGTTACAGTAAAATTGGCCAGTCTAATATTAACAATTGGGTCTTTAATATAATCGGTCAATTTTGTTTTCAACAGCTGTGTTGCTTGAGACCTGGTAAGTCCACCCAATTTTATTTCTCCTAATACAGGAAATTCTATAAAACCCTTTAAATCTACCAAATAAGTTTGCATTTTCAATTCCCCTTGAGCTTTAATTAAGGAGTTATTATTTGCAATAACCGGCAGATTGAATGGTTTTACGGCTTCAGGATCTAAACCAGATACAACAATAGTTAAAAGGTCATTAGGTTTGTAAATTAATTCAGAATCTATTGGAATCTGTTCATTTTTTCCAATAAGTTCATCTTGAAAATAAACTACTTCTTTACTAGAACCACAAGAGCTAATAGCAATTACAATTGGAATTATTAATATGTAAAAAAGTTTTAATTTCATGTTTTCTAACTTACAATTTAAATATTAAGTGCATCATACATTGAATTATTTGGAATATACTCTGGCACTAAATCTTTTATTTTTGAAACAATTTCAATATTCTGTGTTGTTGGACTTAAAGAACATAATTCTTTAATTTTCCTCTCTTGATCAATAATATTATCGGACTTACATTTAGCAATCATTATTTTCTCATGATAGGTTGGTTTTGTTTTTTCCCCATCTGCTAAAAGTTCTTCAAATATTTTCTCACCTGGACGTAAACCGGATATAGCTATATCAATATCTTCAGGATAATTCAATCCTGACAAAGCTATCATATTTAATGCTAAATCGAATATTTTTATTGGTTTACCCATATCGAAAACAAAAATTTCACCACCCAAGCCCATTGAAGCTGCTTCCAAAACTAATTGACTTGCTTCTGGGATGGTCATGAAAAACCTGATAACATCTTTATGTGTTACTGTTATTGGACCACCAGACTCAATCTGTTTTTTAAATAAAGGTATCACAGAACCGTTAGATCCCAGAACATTACCAAATCTTGTAATGATAAATTTGGTGTTTCCACCTTCAATTTCTTTTTTACAACAAATACATATCTCTGCAACTCTTTTGGTTGCTCCCATAACATTTGTTGGATTTACTGCTTTGTCTGTAGAGATTAAAATAAACTTCTCAACACCATGTTTTACAGCTAATTTTGCAGTATTTTCTGTACCAATAACATTTACACTCAACGCTTCATAAGGGTTTTGTTCCATCAAAGGCACATGTTTATAAGCAGCAGCATGGAATACAATTTTTGGCTTGTATTTATTGAAAATGAAGTCTAGTCTTATAGAATCTCTAATATCTGCCACGACTACCTCAAAGTTTTTTACTTTTTTCTGAACCAATTCTTGTTGTAAATTATAAAGAGCAGATTCGGCATTATCAAGTAGAATTAATTTTTTAAAATTGTAATCGCTTAATTTTCGTACTAATTCGCTCCCAATTGAACCAGCAGCACCAGTAATAAGCAATACTTTACCATCATATTCTTCAACTAGATCTGGGTTATAAATATTTATTGGTTCTCTACCTAAAAGATCTTCAATTTTTATATCTTTTATTTGTCCGAGACTTAAATCACCATCAATCCAATTTTGAACAGGCGGAACTATTTTAACTTTAAGATTTAGAGGGAACAGCTTTCCTGTAATCTCGAGCAAGCGATTTGAACTTGCGTTTTGTATTGAAATTATAACCTCGTCTATATCATTTCTTACAATGAATTCTTTAGTAAGTTTACTCGGATGATAAACCTTTAATAGATTAATTGTTTTACCAACCTTACTTTCATTGTCATCAATGAAACCAACAACAATTATATTGCTCATTGAGTCGTTTGAAAGCGCTTCGTACGTTATTAACCCAGAATTTCCAGCGCCATAAATAAGGACTCTAGTTTCTTCTTCAAAGTCTTGCATGACACTTTTGTAAATAGACTTGATAATAAACTTGGCACCTATAAGGAAGAAAATATTTAATAGAAGGTGAATGTAAATTATTGAACCTGGAATATCAAATACGTAATCAAAATCATATTTTCTACTTAAATATGTTGTTATAATTAGGATGGTCGCAAGAATGTTTATTCCAACAATAATATTAATTACATCTTGTACACCAGTAAATCTAACAACTCCTTTGTGAGATCCTACCAGCATAAAGCTTATAATTGATGCTGTTAATACAAAAGGAATTTGTTTTAAAAACGTATAAAAATTAAAATCTATTTCGAAGTTAAACCTAATTAAATAAGCTAAAAAGAAAGTCAAAGCAACAACACATAAATCAAATAAGAGAACAAGCCATTTAGAGGCATATTTATCAAACAATCTTTTTAATATGTTGTTTATATTACTACTCAAAGTATGATTTTATTATTTTAACTATTTTGTTTAAATCTTCTATTGTTAAATTGGAACCACTTGGTAAACACAATCCTTTTTCATACAATTCTTCCGATGTTCCATTTAGATATTTAGGAAATGATTTAAAAACGGGTTGTAAATGCATAGGTTTCCAAGATGGTCTTGATTCTATGTTTTCTTTCTCCAATAATAGCCTAACATCCTCTCTTACTTTATTGGATTGAAAAACAACACATGTTAACCATCTATTGGTAAAATAACCTTCAGGCTCTTTTAAAAAAGAAATATTTTTATTTGAACTTAAATGCTCATAATAGAATTTATAATTACGTCTTCTTAAATCAACTCTATCATCAAGAACTTTCATTTGACCTCGACCTATTCCAGCTAATACATTTGAAAGACGATAATTATATCCAATTGTTGAATGCGAATATTCTACACCTATGTCTTTTGCTTGTGTTGCCAAGAAAACAGCTTTTTCTTTAGCTTTTTTGTTTCTGGTAATTAAAGCACCACCACCAGAAGTGGTAATTATTTTATTTCCGTTAAATGAAAAAATTGAAAAATCTCCAAAAGTACCACATTTCTGGCCTTTATAGTTTCCGCCAATAGCCTCTGCACTATCTTCAATTACAGGAATTGCATAGGCTTTAGATATTCTGTTTATAGCTTCAACGTTATAGGGCATACCGTACAAATTTATAGCAATAATTGCTTTAGGTTTTTTGTTCAAGGCAATTCTTTCTTTAATTGCTTTTTCAAGCAATACTGGGCACATGTTCCAAGTTTCTTTTTCACTATCAATAAATATTGGTTTTGCTCCTTGATATACAACAGGATTAACTGATGCAGCAAATGTCTTTGTTTGACATAATACTTCATCACCAAAACCAACATTTAATAAAATTAAAGCCAAATGAATTGCTGCAGTTCCAGAACTTAAAGCTACAACATGTGAATTATGGTTTAGATATGATTCTATATCTTTTTCAAAACCAATAACATTAGGTCCTAATGGAGCAATCCAATTTGTTTTAAATGCCTCATCTATAAACTCTTGCTCATATCCACTCATATGTGGAGGCGACAACCAGATTTTAGATTTCAAGGCAAAAACTTTATTTTTCATAGTAAATATCAAAGTTTAATTAGTCACGGTCAAATAAATACGATAAATAACTAATTTCAACGTTTTTATATTTTAATTTTTTAAAGGTATTAAGTTTCGTCCAATATTTTGAGCACTTTATCTATATACTTTCTTTAAAATGTAAGAATAATAACAGTGTATGAAAGAAGAGGAATTTGTTAATTTTAGTGAATTTTTAGTTGATAAAAATCACTTTAATAGTATTAAAAATTATTTTTAAGTCTAGATAGATTGAAGCATTATTTAAATATAAATTATTAAGACGAATTTTTTCTGGTAAAATTTCGTTAATATAAAGTGAATCAGGGTCTTCAGAAGATTTTAAGAGTTCTGCTTCATTTCTATAATGAATTGAAGCATAGTCTGTAATACCTGGTTTTAAGGCAAGAATCTTTAAGTCTTCTTTAGAATAATAGTTTACGTATTTTCTAACCTCTGGTCTTGGTCCAACAAAACTCATATTACCTATAAAAACATTGATTAATTGCGGAATTTCATCAATTTTATATTTTCTTAAAAAATAGCCAGATCTTGTAATTCTTGGATCTCTGTCTCCTACAGTCAAAAGCCCTTTTGAATCTGATCCTACAAACATGGTTCTGAATTTGAATATTTTGAAATCTTTATTGTTTTTTCCAACTCGGGTTTGTAAATAAAATACAGGTCCTTTCGACTCAATTTTAATGACTAATGCAATTATTAAAAATATTGGGAGTAATAGAATTAAACCAATAAATGAAAAAAGTATATCAAAAACACGTTTCATGTGATAGAAGATTCTACAGATTCCCTAACAGAATTAACAATATAATTTAACTCCTCTTGAGTAAGTTGTGGGTAAATAGGCAGTGATATTTCACATTTATAGTTGTTATATGCAACTGGAAAATCACTAATGTTATAACCAAGTTTTTTAAACAATGTTAATATTGGCAACGGTTGAAAGTGAACATTTACAGCGACTCCTTTTTCAGTAATTTTTTCAATAATCAAATCTCTAGTTTCTTCATTTATGTTATTGATCCTTAATGCATAAATATGGCATGATGAAACCTTGTCTTGAGATTCTAAAGGAGGCAAAATTGCCCATTTGCATTTTGAGAGAAATGTTTGGTAAAAATCAAAAATAAGCTTTCTTCTTTGTAAGGTGCTTTCAAAATAATTTGGTAGTTGAGCTACACCTATAGCTGCAAGTACATCTGGTAGATTAATTTTAAGACCAGCAAAAGCGATATCGTATTTCCATCCTCCAGCTTTAGATTTTGTAAAAGCATCCTTGGTTTGACCATTTAATGTGTAAAGCCTTAAGTAATCGTAAACCTCTTGATTATTAAAGGGTTTAGGTAAGTTTATACATAATGCACCACCTTCAGCTGTTGTTACATTTTTTACCGCGTGAAAAGAAAACACAGTAATATCTGATACAGCTCCAATGTAGTTTTTTTTGTATTTAGCTCCTATTGAATGGGCAGAGTCTGATACAACTAGAATTCTTTTTAGCTTTTCTTGATTTTGCCCTTTAGGTACAAACAAATTTTGTTTTTGTTTTACCAAGTCGTTTATTTCATCATAATCACAAGGCCAACCTGCAATGTCTACAGGAATTATAGCTTTAGTCTTTTCTGTAATTGATTTCTCAATTTTTGATATGGAAATATTAAAATCGTTTTCTACATCAACCATTACAGGAACTGCTCCAACGTGAATGACTGCTAAAGCTGTAGCAGCATAAGTATAGGCAGGAATTATAACTTCATCTCCAGGACCAACATGATACCATTTTAGAGCTAGCATTAACCCTGAAGTAGCCGAATTAACACATAGAGTTTTAGGAGAAGGTGTGTATTTTGAAACCAACCCTTCTAACTTTTTTACTTTAGGACCTGTAGTAATCCAACCAGAAATAAGGGAATCTTTTACCTCATCTAAAACACTGTCATTGATATCTGGTGGCGAAAAGGGGATTTTCATTTTTGATTTTTCTTAATTAATGAATCAAATATAGTTATATATTGATTAGAAATTTTTTCCAGACTAAACTCTCTAACTTGATTCGATGCATTTTTAGCCAATCCATCACATAAGGTTTTATCGTTGGCTAACATTATCATGTTGTCTGCTAAAACTTTTGAATTTTTTGGCTCTATCAATATAAAATCTTTATTATGCTCTCCAAATTCTCGTACACCAGTTACATTGGTAGATATAATAGGTAACCCAACTGCAGCAGCCTCTAACAATACTCTTGGAAAACCTTCACCATAAAATGTTGGCAATACTAAAGCATCAGATTTGGATAATAGATTTAAAATGTCGTCACGTTGTCCTAACCATTCAACCAAATGCTCATAGCTTTGCAAAATTTCTTTATTTAAGTTTTTCGAATTTTCTTCTAAAGGTCCAACCAGGAGGAATTTAAATTTGTATCCTTTATTGTTACAAATTTTTGCTGCTTCTAAATAATTGATGATGCCTTTTTCATAAACCAATCGAGATACACAAATAAAAGTAAATATTTTGTTTTCTCTTAGGGCTTTATAGTGGATGTCATTTAATTCAATCCCACTGCTATAAATAATATCATAATTATTATTGCTAATTAAGTTTTTGTTTAAATACAATTTCTTGTCATCCGAGTTTTGGAAAATTGTTTTAGCAACGCGATTTTTGACTATAAGGTGAAAAATAAAATAAAATCTACGTAATATAAAATTTGAAATTTTCTTTGATCTAAAAATACCACCTAATCCAGTTATAGTCCTTGTTATGGGAGTGTTTGTTTTTAGTAAAGCAAGAGGAACTAAAAATGCAGGTTTTGTATCGAAAGTATGAATGATGTTAAATCTATTGGTCATAAAAAAATGCTTGAACCATTGCATGGTTTTGTAATCATCAATTGGAGCAAATTTTCTATTCAAATTATAAGAAACATAATTTATATTTTCTGGAAATTTTGTATTACTGTTTCCTATTATCGTAACATTGTAACCAGCATCTATAAGATATTTAGAGAGAGGAATTCGCTTATGTACATCTTCACCACCAACCAAGCATATTTTTTTTGCCATATAGATAATTAGTTATAGGAATTACAATACCATTTTTGAAACACATAAAATGCCCAGACCTGATAGCTTTTATCGATTTTATTTGAAATATGATTTTTTACCATTGGAATAACAAAATTACAATTAAAGATGCCTTGTTTTTCTAAAAAGTCTTTATCAATATAAGTTTCCAATTCAGGTTTTAAACTACTACGAAGCCAATCTCCAACTGGTACAACAAAACCTTGTTTGGATTTTTCCAGAAAGTTTTCAGGAAAATAGTGTTTAAATGCTTCTTTTAAAATATATTTTTTATTCCAATTATTCAATAAATAGTTTTCAGGAAGATTATTAGAAAATTGCCAAAGTTTTTTGTTCAAAAATGGAGCTCTGCATTCTAAAGAATTTTGCATACTGGTTCTATCTACTTTTACCAACATATCGCCTTCCAGACTTATATGTCTATCAATTTCCCTAAAATCGGATAATGTTTTAGGGGTTACTATTTCTGATTTTTTTTTATAATAGTCAAACACACCTGTTTGGGCAAATTCTGATAAAAATAATTCCGATAATTCATTGGAAAACCCGAGCGAGATAATATTCCAATAGGATTCACCATCATAATTTATGGCGTCAATAAATTTTTTGACTTTGAAACGTTTTCCTCGATGATCATCTTTTGTAGAAAGCAAATTTTTAAAGACATTTTGAGAAGTTTCATGTAGCTTTCGAGGAACAAAATTAGTATACTTCTCATTCAGTTTTCCCATATAATATTTATTGTAGCCACCAAAAACCTCGTCTCCACCATCACCAGTTAGTGCTACTTTTACATAATCACTGGTCTTCTTGGAGACAAAATAAGTTGGCAGTGCAGACGAATCTGCAAATGGTTCATCAAAATTCAATAGGATGCTGTTAAGATCATTTTTTAAATCATCTTCAGACAAAATGAATTCGTGATGATTGCTATTGATAAGTTTTGCAACTAATTGAGACTTATCTGTTTCATCAAAAGAGGCTTTTTCAAACCCTATAGAAAACGTATCTATTTTTTTATTGTTTAACTGTGAAACTCCCAAACTAACAATTGAAGAATCTACACCACCTGACAAAAAAGTTCCAATAGGCACATCAGATACTGTTCTATTTTCAATACTTTGCATGACTAAATCGTGTAATTTGGATTTTGCTTCAACAAAAGAAATGTTATGTTTTTGGGTTTTTTCTGGCGTGTCAATAGGTTTGATTTCAAATTCATGAGAGTCTAAATCATACTCAATATAGTGATTTGCCTCAAGTTTAAAGATATTTTCAAAAATTGTAAATGGAGCAGGAGTGTAGGTTAACTTAAAAAATAAATTGAGACCTAGTTTTGATATTTGTGGATTGAACTCCAATTGATTGACTAATGATTTTAATTCTGAAGCCCAAATAAATTTATCTTTATCTTTAGAGTAAAACAAAGGTTTTTCACCAAAAAAATCTCGTGCAATAAAGACTTTATTTTTGACCTGATCAAAAATGCTAAAGGCAAACATTCCATCTAGTTCTTTAAAACTTTCTGAACCATATTTTTCATATAATTTTAGAATAACTTCCGTATCACTTTTTGTCTGAAATGTTACTCCTTGATCGATAAGTTTATTTTTAAGATTTTGATAATTATAAATTTCACCATTAAAAATAATAGTAATTGTTTTATCCTGATTATAAATAGGTTGACTACCTGTATTTAAATCAATAATAGAGAGCCTTCTCATTGCCATCCCTACGGAATAGTTATCATTTGAATCTATAAAAAATCCATCGTCATCTGGACCACGATGTATAATTAATTGGTTCATGGTTTTAAGCATTTTTGTTATGCTGGATGAATCAACTTTTTTAGATAATATGATACCATTAATTCCGCACATTATCTTATTTATTAACCAGATTTACTAATTTATTCATTTCTAATCCAATTTTGGAAACTTCATAATCTTTAACTCTTTCTAAACCTAATTTTCTGTATTGTTTTCTAATATCATTATTGGATTGTAAAAATTGTATAGCCTTGCTCAAACCTACTGTATCATTTACATTAACCAAAATACCATATTTGGCTTTAAAATAGCTTCCAATTTCAATTTTAACAGGTTCATTTTCATTTAGCAATTCTAATGGACCAGACATGCAGTTGCTTGAAATTACAGGAAGACCAACAGACATAGCTTCTAAAATAACATTTGGAAACCCTTCTGTAATAGAAGAAAGAACCAAACAATCTCCTTTTGCCAAATAATCCTTAATATTAGTAACGCTCCCTTTAAAATGGGCTCTTTTTTCTAGGTTCAATTGATTTGTTAATGTTTTTAATTGATTCTCTAATGGACCGATTCCGAAAATTTCTAGGTAAAAATTTGGAGTTAAAGATTTAAAAGACTCAATAGTGATATGATGGTTTTTTTGCTTTGCCAATCTGCCGACAGTTATAACCTTAAAACTGTCTGTATTATGGCTATAATCTGCAAAATGAATGTTTTGATTAGGAAGTTCAATTGGATTATAAACCACTTTCGTGCCAATCTTCAATCCGAAATTATCAATTAAGTCCTGATTGATATAAATTGAGTTTGAAAACATAAGATCATTTTTATTATAAAAATACTTTACAATAAATTTAAATAACAGCATTGAAAACTTGCGAAATGAATATATAATAGACGGGAAGCAACGCTCACTTATTACCGTTTTTAGATTCTTATTAAAAATTTTGGCAAAGCTATTTATTAAATTAGGTAGTACTAGAAAGGAAATTGCAATTTGAATATTGTTTTGTTTCAATGCTTTATTATAGCTTTTTAGAGCCTTGGAAAAGAGCAATATTTTAGATAAAATTGATTTATTTTTGTCAAAATCTTCTTTTGTAAGTACTATTACTTTGACATCTTTATATAATTGAAATTCAATTTTATCGGCTATGATTATTAGTGTAACATCATGGTATTTAATCAGTTCGTTACATAACAGGCTGATAACCCGTTCTGTGCCACCAAAACTTAAATAATTTGTAAATAAGGCTATTTTCTTTTTAGCTGGCATTTTGCAAGATATTTTTAAATAGCGATTCATACTGTTGCAATATAGTTTTCTTATTAAATCTGGAGGTTACAACTTTGTTCACTAATCTTGGTTGAAAATAAAAATCTGTTTGCAATTTATTTAAATAGTTTACACATTCTTCAACATTGTTTACTATGTGGCCATTAACATCTTTTTCAATAATTTCATCCAAGCCGCCAGGAGCGTTGAATGCGACTACTGGAGTACCAACGGTACAACTTTCCAATAGCACATTAGGAAATCCTTCAACATAAGAGCCTTGTAAGAAAACGTCACTTTTTATCAAATAATCATTAACATTTTGCGTATGCGGTATATGCTTTATATGATTTTCCAAATCATTCTCTTTAATAAGTAACAATAGGTTTTCTTTTTCAGCACCATCGCCAATCATGGTATAATAAAAAGGAAAATTCAATTGAGAAAGCACGTCAATAATTCTGTCGTATCCTTTTTCTTTACTTAATCTTCCTATGGTTATAATTGAGAGCGAATCAATATTATTTCTGGATTTCAACTTTGGTTTCAAATTGCTGGTAATAGGATTATTTATAAGCACCAGTTTTCTTTCAGGAATGTTATAGCTTTTTATCATATCGGTTTTCATATCTTTTGATTGGCAAATGATACAATCGATTAATCTATAAGCAAATACAGTTAAAAATTTTGGAAAATAAACCTTTGTGTAGTGATTATATTTTATCAATTCGCTCAACACATTGGCTTCTCTTGCAATAAACTTTGTCTTTGGAAAGAAAATGGACAAAAACGCTGTTAATGTATTTAAATGGACTATAGAAGATAAAACAATATCAGGCTTTGTTTTCCTGAAGTGCTGGAATAACCCCAATGTTCCGAACAAAACGCGTTTTTTATTTAAAAAGATAGTGTTTACGGAGCCTACATTATAAACTGAATCTTTTTTAAATCCTATTACCAATAAGGTTGTATTAAAAATATCTTTATTTAATTCTTGTGCAATAAAAGACATGATGCGTTCTGCTCCACCAGCAGTCAAAGAAGGAATTATAAAAGTTATTTTGATCTTTTGTTTAGGCATTATTTTATTGTATAACCTTTTCCGTTGGAGTTTAACCATTGTTTTAAAACCAATAACTTCCAAATTAATGGGTATCTGTTCCAAGAACCATCCATGTGTTGCTGAATCATAAAACTAACTTCCTTTGGATTTATGCAAGGTATACTCTTTAAATTAGAATCACTCAACTCCGAAAGCACATAATCTTTCAATTCATCTTTAAACCATTCTTTAAAAGGCATTGTAAATCCTGCTTTTGGTCTATCAAAGATATGTTTTGGAACATAATTATAAAGAACATCTTTTAAAATACGTTTCTGGTTTTTACCTTGGTATTTAAAATTTGTAGGTAAAGAACGCGCAAAATCTACAATTCTGTAATCCATTAAAGGAGAACGTGCTTCTAATGAATAAGCCATAGAAGCTCTATCTACTTTGGTATTTATATCCCAGTTTAAATACGTTTTTAAGTCGAAGTCTGAAATACGTTCGTATAAATTCTTGTTAGAATGAAACAAATATTTCTTTTCATCAAAATCCAAAAAATCATAATCTGTATCCAACCATGAAAGGTTAATACCTGTCATAGACGCCAAATAAATACTATTTTCATCGTTATACTTCAATGCATTTGCTAGAATTTTTACTCTATAATTTGGAGCGAGATGCATAATAGAAGATAAAAATTTTCTTAAAGCTAAAGGGACTTTGTATGCCAAATTTGCTTTTTTCATCCAATGATAACGATGGTATCCTATAAAGCTTTCGTCTCCACCATCTCCAGATAATGCAACAGTAACTTGCTTACGCGTATATTTTGCCAAAAGCATAGACGGAATGGCTGAAGAATCGGCAAAGGGTTCATCATAATAATAACTAAAACTGTCTATAAGGTCTATGCCTTCATTATAATTACATTCTATAACATGATGATCTGTTTGTAAGTGATCTGCAACTTGCTTTGCATAAGAACTTTCATCAAATCCTTTTTCATTAAATTTCACTGAAAAGGTTTTAACCTTACTGGATGTTGTTTGTGTTGCAAGAGCTGCTACAACAGAAGAATCAACACCACCAGATAGAAATATACCTACTGGAACATCGGCAAATAATCGCATAGATACAGCATCTTTTATATAATCGTTTAAGATGTGTTTTGCTTCTTGATAGCTTCCTTGAAATGGATTGGAGCCTTGGTAATCTATATCCCAATACTGTTCAATATTTAAATTTCCATTATTTAGGTTATAGGTAAAAAAGTGTCCAGCTTCAAGTTTTTTTATTTCATTAAAAATTGAGTTTGGGTCTGGTACTGCTCCCCAAGCCAGATAATTACTGATACCTTTTTTTGAAATAGAAAGTTTATCATTAAATAATTGTATTGCAGAAATCTGACTGGCAAATTCAAAGTTTTTCTCATCATGAAAATAATAGAAAGGCTTTTGTCCTAACCTGTCTCTTGCACCAAAAAATGTCTGTTTTTTCGCATCATAAATTACAAAGGCAAACATGCCATTAAATTTGTTTACGCAAGCATTTCCGTATTCTAAATAAGCTGCACAAATAACTTCGGTATCGCTGGTGGTTTTAAACTCATAGCCTTTTTGAAGCATTTCATTTTTAATACTTTTAAAGTTGTAAATCTCTCCATTAAAAACGATATGGCAGTGTTCATTATATGAAAACGGTTGATTAGACCTTGGATCTAAATCTATAATTGACAGTCTGTTATGACCGAAAATTACAGGATTTGAATCTGAACCCAAAAATTTAAAATCGAGTTTATCTGGTCCTCTGAAGTTCGTTCGTTCTAACTTGTTTTTTACTTGTTCTTTAGAGTAATTAATTGTTGATCCGTAGATACCACACATAAGTTTAGGTTTGGGTTATAGGGTTAGTCATTTCTGGGTCTTCCTTTACTTTTTGGTACAACCAAATTGACACAAATAAAATGATGTAATTATCAAAATAATTATGTGAAACCAGTAAATAAGTAATTAAGATTATAGCTAAATAATTATATTCTGGATTTGATGAAAAATGCCTAATACTCCTAGCAAAAATATAGATATAGATATATAATAGTAAGAAAAATGGGATTATGCCAGCTTCTCCCAATACCATTAAATAGGTATTATGCACACCTGTTTTTATGCCTAGAGTATCTGTTTCTCTTCCTTGCATGCTTTTAAAACCATGCCCAAAGAAGGGTTTATCCAAAATAAAATCTTTATATAAAGCCCAAGTTTCGTTTCTGGGGTTTTCTGTGATAGCTTCTTTGTCAATATCATCAGATACAATACTCTTTAGTGCATTAAACCTTTTAGTGTTAAGGTGTAAATTCGTAGTGCCAAGAATAATAATTATTGCTACAGCACCAGTCAAGAGACCAACAATGTTTTTTCTATTGGATAATACTGAAACTAAAATAACCAATAACAAAACTAATACAAAAGATCTTGAGAGCGTCATTATTCCAGCAACAGTATACATAAATTGCGCTAATAATCTGTACGTTATAGATTTAATACAATAACTATATGCAAACCCAATAAGGCAAACTACTGCTGCCGAATTTGGATTGAGATAAAATCCGCTATAACGACCAAAACTATTTGGAAAAAATAAAGTATGTATTAATATACTTATTGCACCAACCAGTAATATGATTTGGATTTGTTTACTATTGGTTTTTATTGCTAATTCTAAAGAACATATGATGAATATAAAATATTTTATGGCTTCTGTATACCATATATCCATATCGCCTGTAAAAAAAAATCCTGAAATAGAGTAGTAAATAAATCCAAAAATTATGATTACTATTGCAGGTTTACTTTTTTTATTCATTAAAAAATATATGACAAGTAACACATTTAATAATTTGCTTAACAAACCTCCATACGTTGGACCAATATAGAAAAGTGCAAATCCTGGTATTCCACAAATTATAAAAACCAACAATATGTATTTCAATATTTTCAATGGATTTTTTTTAAAATTCTACTTGGTATATACCCTAAAAAGATAATTATTGAAATTAATTTCTTTAACCCTACAATTTTAATTTCATCGTTAGCAAAAAACAAGGTAGATTTCACATAATCAAAAGCTTGTTCTCTATAATGTCTGTGTTTGATTATCTGACTTAAAGGTGTGTCAATTAATTCATAATAGGAATTATAGTAGCGGGTTTTGGCTATTTGTTTTCTGGAAGTTTCTTTTAAGATGATTCCATCAATTGAAGTGTAATAACAACGATGAACAACATTTACACATAAAAAATCATATTTTCTATTAATTCTATTCCAGGTTACAGATTCAGATATATGACATTCATCATCAGAATATAATTTGTATTCTTTTAAAATTATAGTTCTCCAACAATGCCATTTTTCGCCTTTAATATTAGAATTTATCATCCTTTCTTTAAAACTTACTTGCCAATAGTTTTTTGGAAATAGATCACCAATAATATTATTATCTTCATTTTTTACCAAAGTCCAGATGGAGGAAATTTTCTTTGAGTTCTTTGTAAGGTTTATAGAATCCCATATCTTTTTTAGATCTAACAAAGTGTTGGAGGAAAAACTATCATCACTATCTGCTATTATTGTGTACTCATAATTACAATAATTTAAACCAAAATTTACCGCATTTGGCTTTCCTTTATTTTCTTTAAGTTTATAATATTTTATACTAAAAAATGCTTTTTTTTGCCATTGGTTTATCAATAATTCAGTATTATCTGTACTCGCATCGTCTACAACAATCCAATTGAAACTTTTTTCAGATTGATTTAATAATGAATTATATACCCTTTCTATAGTATGTGCTCTATTATATGTTGGAGTAATAATATTAAACAAACTCATTTTTAACACGTTTTATATAAATATATAGAATAATACTATTTAAAATTGAAACTATAGAGGTAGCTAACGCCAAACCATATACGCCCATTATTTTAATTAAAACATAATTTAAGAGTATATTAAATATTAAACTAATAATAGATAACAATACCATAAAATAATTTCTATTAATGGCTATTAAAAATCTAACCATTACGATTCCAGTTATAAACGATGGTATTTGAAATAAATACATTTGTTGTACTTTAGAAACAATAAAAGTATCATTTGATGTAAATTCTTTTCTTTCAAATAAAATCTCAATAATTGGATAAGAGAAAATGAATAATAATACCACAATTATTATACTGTATATTAATAATAATTTTATGATTGATTTTAACTTTAAAATAGACGCTGAAAAATCATCAGATGTTAATTTAGAAAAATATGGCAGTAAAACATTTCCCAATGCAATTGAAATAACGCCTATTGAAAAAGAAGGAATTTTATTGCCATAATTTAATGCGGTTATAGAACCAATAGCTAATTGTGCTGAAAAATATTGATCCACAAACGGGTTTATTCCGTTGAACAAACTTGCCGAAATTTTTGCTGGAGTTTGTTTTAACATTATTATAGTGTTTCTACTTCTAATGTTTGGCTTTCCAATTTTTATAATCTTTCTTTTTAATGCTATAGATAATAAAAACAAAAACTGTAAAATAGCACCAGCTAACATACCAATTGCCAAAACTTTTTCTTGAAGAATTTCCTTAAAGAATAGCAAGGATATTATAATGGTAATTGAGGTTAATATGGGATAAATAGTAGAGTATTTAAATTCGTCATAAATAGTGAGTAAACCGCTTATTAATGAGGTCAATCCCCAAAATGGAATGCAAGGAAGTAAAATTAAAAATTGAATCTTTACTAATCTATAATAGTTTTGAGTATGCCCAGAAAAAAAAGTTTCTAAATACAGATCAGTAAAAATATATGCTAGAAACATAAAGAATACTGATGCAAGAATTGTTACCATCAAACTAGTTCCTTGGAGAGCTGCTGTTTTATTTTGATCTTTTTGCTCTGCTATATAATTTGGTATAAATACAGTATTAAAGGCATTAATGAACACCTCATATATAAAACCAGGTACTAATGCAGCTATATAAAAAGTATCCAACAGTTCTGAAAGTCCAAAAGACCCAGCAACAACAACTTCTTTATAAAAACCAAAGCCTTTTACTACAATAGTAATAATTACTACTGTTATGATATTTAAAGTAGTAGGGCTTTTTAAAACTCGTTTTAAATTGGATACTATTTGATTTTTATGTTGTTTCACTTTTTATTTAAACTTTATAAGTATCCTAAATGGCCAGCATATTATAAAAACAGATCTTAACAAATAGCTGTCAATAGATGAAGCGATGTCTTTAAGCGAAAATTCTAAATTCTTTGAAGCCATTAATAAATAGTAGACCCATTTTAAAAATAAAATTGGGTTTTTAAAAAAGCTATCTTTATAAAACCAGTTAAGAATGCATAAAGAATAAACTGCCAATCCGAGTGTGTTTCTTCTATAACTTTCGCCAGTAATGCTGTTTCCCGTATCTAAATAGTAAATCCGTAGAACTTCATTGATATACATGGTTTTAAAACCAAGTTTAGATAGCAATGTCCAGATAACACCTTCTGGAATGTAACCTCTAGAGTAGAGGTAAGGGTTTATGTTTACACCTTTTAGAATTTCGGTTTTTGTAAAACCCCATTTTTCAAGTTTGTATCTATTTATTAATATATTATTAAAAGTAGAACTGTAAAACGGATCTGTATCAAACTTTTCTCCAACTAGTTCTCCAAATTGATTTTTACATAAACAAGTGACACTGCTAACATTTTCTTTTATGTGCTCTGGTATGGTATTATATCTATCATGAAATACCTGCAATGCATCTTCTGTACATTCATCATCAGAATCAAAAGGGAGAAAAAATTCTCCTTTTGCTAACGAAATTCCTTGAACCAAACAAGCCATTTTGTGCTTATTCTCTTCATTATTAACGTAAGTTGCTTTAAACGTTACATTTTTAAGATGTTCAGTAATTTCATCATGTGAATTATCTGTTGAACCATCATTGATAATAATTAATTCAAAGTTTTTGAAAGTTTGTTTGTTTAAAGAATCAAAAACACGATGTAAGGTGTCTGCTCTATTGTAAACAGGAGTAAATACAGTAAACTTATATTCAAAGCTTGAAACTGTTTCAACAGGTTGGTATGTAGGTAATAAGTCTTTAAGTATCATTGGAATGTACTAGATCATTAATTATTGTTTTCCATTGATTAGCAATTCTGTTTACATTAAGTCTTGCGGTTGAGTTTTTCGCATTTTCACTTAAAACTTTTCTTAATTCTTCATCATTCATCAATTCAATTAAACTTTTTTCTAGTCCTTTTTGGTCATTAACAGGAAATAGAAGGCCGTTTTTGTTATGTTCAATAATATCTGAAGGTCCTGTTGGGCAATTGCTTGATATACATGGAACACCAAAACTCATAGCTTCAATAAGTGCATTAGGAAACCCTTCATAATCAGAAGTTAAAGCAAATATTTTTGCACGATTATATTCTTTATGAATTTCATTTGTTTTATTTAGTATCAAAATAGATTTTTCTTGCTGTAACTTACAAATTAAATCTTTATATGCTTGTTTTTCCTGACCGTCACCAATAATTAATAATTTCCAGTTATCATGCGGAATATTTGAAAAGGCTTTTATTAAAAGCTTGTGATTTTTTTGCTTTGAAAATCTACCAATCGTTAATATTATATTCTCTTTTTTATAATTTATATCGACCTGTTTCAAAAGTTCTGGATCAATCGGGTTTGGAATTACTTTTAATTTATTTTCCTTTATAAATCTGTTGTAGTAAGTTTTAACATCATTTGTTTGCACAATTACTTTGTCAGATTTAGGATATGTTCTTTTTCTAATAAAGTTCCAAAACCAATTTTCTACACTGTATTTTGGATTAATACGTTCACTAATTATACAGGGTATTTGGGAAAATTTTGAAGCTATTATTGCATAAACATTACATGTAGTTGTAAAGCCTATAACAATATCGTGATCCTTTGTAAATGAACAAACCCGTCTAATCATATAGATATGATTGAATATAGACTTAAACCAATTGGAATTGCTGTTATAATTTTTTTTGCAATATTGAAGGCTTACTTTGCCATCAAGGTGGTAAAATGGCTTGTTATTATATAATTGTATTATTTCTACGTCATAAATTCCCACTAAATTATTTGCTAAAATTGTAACAACGCGTTCAGCTCCTCCAGCTGTAAGACTAGGTATTATGAAGACAATTCTTTTTCTTTCCAATTAATACAGTAGGTTTGGGTATTATGTATTATTTACATAATGCGTTGTTAATAGTAGTTAAAAGTAGCAATTTTCAGCTGTTTGTGATTATTCTCCATATTTAATTAGATGAAATAACAGTTTTATAATTTGAAATGCATATAAATCTTTAATTATTCTATTTTTTAACACTCTGCTGTAATCCAAAACAGTTGTGTGTGCCGTATATAAATTTTCATTTCTTTTATAATCACATTTTCATCGATTAAATGCCTATATGCTCTTTTAAAAGCTAAAAAGGAAAGAAATGACCTACAAATTTTTTGTATTTCATCGAAAAGTCTAAACCATTTGGATTTTTAAAAAAAATGTTTTGATAGATTTATTGCTATAAAATAGTAAACGCCCCAAATACTATGATTAAATGTTACTTTAAATTCCTATTTAAAGGGAATTTTTACCGGATTACTTTTTTGTTATTATCAACTTTTGTTGTCAACGCACAGACCTATCCTGATGATATTCAGCTATCATCAATTAATTATTCAAGCTATGTGCCTCCTTCTGGTCAAGCTCCTGAATACTTGGTTCCTTTTACCGAAGGTCTGTTCAACAATACAATAACTCGAATAAGTGATAGTCAGGTTTTTGGAACCACAGGTACAAATTTACGACATAATTATTCTTCAGATCAACCATGGAATAGTGATGGATCTCTTATTAAATTAGCTGGTAGTCCTTCGGCAATTTTAGATGGAAATTCTTATGAACTTTTATATTGGAGAAATATACCAACTTATGGAAGATGGAGTAATAAAACTCCAAACTTAATGTATGGCGTTTCTGGAAATCAATTTGTATCCTATGATGTAGTAAATGATAATAGAACTACTTTAAATGTATTTAATGATTTTGAATCAGTTGACATGGGGTTTGGAGAAGGCAATCTGTCTAACGATGATCGTTTTGTTGCTTTGATAGGTTTAAATGGTAATGATAGAACTTTAATTGTATATGATATCTTAAATAATCAAATTACTGGAACCAAATATTTAGGTTCAGAAGGTGATTTAGATTGGTTCTCTGTGTCACCTTCAGGTAAGTTTGCCATAGTATCATATCGTGATGATGGAAGTGGTATATATCAAGGTTATAAAAGATATGACATAGACTTAACTAATGAAATGCACCTTTATGACAGTACTGCACATGGAGATATGGGGTTTGATGCTAATGGAAATGATGTGCTAGTTCAATTTGGTGACTCTACTACTTGGGATCAAGATTATTATTTAACAATGATTCATTTAGATAATGCACAAGTAACTCCCTTATTTTATTGGCCACAAGAAGACCATAATGGTTTAACAGGAATTTGGGGAGGTCATGTAAGTTTAAGAAACACAATAAGACCAGGTTGGGCTTATGTAAGCGAAGGCTGTTGTACAGATCATCCCGTTGCTGCCAGAGAAATATTTGCTATAAAATTGGATGGTTCTAATACAGTTGAGCGCTTTGCAGTTCATCATTCAGACTATACAGCTGGATATGGTCATGAAGCCCAAGCGGTTCCCAATAGAGATGGCTCAAAAGTAATGTTTGGTAGTAATTGGAATAATGCATTTGGTGGTCAATACGCACCTTCATATATAGTTGAAAAAAAAACTAGTAATACAGGAACTGTTACAGCAAACGCAGGAGCAGACGTTTCTATTTGTGAAGGTAGCAGTACCACGCTTACTGCATCTGGTGGAGATCAATATTTATGGAATACTGGTGAAACGACAGCCAGCATCCAGGTGAGCCCAACAGCAACAAGCACTTACACAGTAACCGTAAGTAGTGGACCAGAATCGGATACAGATTCTGTGGTAGTTACAGTTAACACAATACCAGAAGCCAATGCAGGCAATGACGTTACAATAGAACAAGGACAGGATGTAACTTTAACTGCAACAGGAGGAACAAATTATCTGTGGAGCAATGGTTCAACATCTCAAAGTATAACGATGAGTCCGGATGTAACAACAACCTATTCAGTAGAAGTATCACAAAATGGATGCACGAGCGAAGATTCTGTTACAGTGACAGTTGTCCAAGCAAATACAGGCACAGTCACGGCCAATGCAGGAGAAGATATTTCCATATGTGAAGGAAGTAGTGCAACACTTACGGCTACAGGAGGAGACCAATATTTGTGGAACACGGGAGAGGCCACAGCAAGCATCCAGGTGAGCCCAACTGCAACAAGCACTTATACAGTAACCGTAAGTAGTGGATCAGAATCGGATACAGATTCAGTGGTAGTTACAGTTAACACAATACCAGAAGCCAATGCAGGCAATGACGTTACAATAGAACAAGGACAGAATGCAACTTTAACTGCAACAGGAGGAACAAGTTATCAATGGAGCAATGGTTCAACATCTCAAAGTATAACGGTGAGTCCTGAAATTACTACCACATATTGGGTGGAAGTAATTGAAAACAATTGTTCTTCGTTTGATGAGGTTACTGTAGAAGTAGCTGAACCAATATTAGCATATGCAGGTAAAGATGTAACAATATGTAGTGGAGAAAGTGTAGAGCTTACAGCATCTGGAGGTTCAAAATATGTCTGGAATACTGGTGAAACTTCACAAAGCATTGTTGTTGCACCAACACATACAAGTGTTTATGAAGTAACGGTCACTGATGGTATATCACAAGGTAAAGATAAGGTTAAAGTAACTGTTATTCAATGTGAAAGCACATCATTAGATTTAAATGATAATTTCTCTAATAATGTCGAATTTTCAGTATATCCAAATCCAACCAATGGTGCACTTAATGTGAAGCTTTTACAATTAAACAACTTGTCAAGTTTAATGCTCTTTGATTTATTAGGAAAGACTTTGATAAACAAAGTTATTGATCCTAACGGAAACCAATTAATTAAATTGGATTTGTCATCATACCCAAAAGGAGTATATATTTTAACAATCATCCAAAACGGAAGACCGTTTTCTAAAAAAGTAGTTTTATACTAAAAAGGAGAGAATAATTTTTGAGAATTATTTTATTTCTTTTATAATAACAAGATCATCACAGTTTTCGATTATCATCGAAATATTTTCATTGTCTTGTTTGTTTTCTATGAAATATAACCCGCAAGGTTTTTTTCGAGCATCACTTTTAGAAAAATTGATTTTTCCATTTAAGAGAACATTCTTTATGGATGCAGAGTCAATTTTATCTTCTTCAAATAATTTAGCAACAGAAGTGCTATATTCTATATTTTTAGAGTTTATTTTCTTCAAAACTCGTGCTTGAGGACCATAATCACAAGAAGCCCTTTTACCATTTAAAAAAAAAGCCAAAAGAACTAGTCCTATAGAGAACCCTCCCAAATAGTATCCAATACGCTGTATTAATTTCATTAAAAAATAAGTAAATTGATATCACTATGCTTTAACCCAAACCATTCACCAACTGCTCTATTGGTTAAAATGCCGTGGTAAAAATACAACCCAT
>Ga0102947_1000057_pt1 | contig 38559 bp, 44 predicted proteins | sample SalPon2A_A_D2_MG_FD_78210 | JGI IMG/M metagenome (GOLD analysis project Ga0102947, IMG submission 78210) | Soil microbial communities from South San Francisco under conditions of wetland restoration - Salt Pond MetaG R2A_A_D2_MG | ecosystem: Environmental > Terrestrial > Soil > Wetlands | place... | reverse complement strand
GCTGCACTTAGAAGTATTGCATTAAACGTCTTTGCCAGGTATGCAGGGCACGACATTTTGATAGTGGCAGGAAACGAACTACGCATTGCGACCGAGATTTTAAAGCGAATAGATGAACTATTCCAAGAAAACAGGGCTGGTTATGCCTATGATGATGGGGAAAACAAATTCCGAAGAAGTGAAATTATTCGAAAAATAAAGTTTGGCTCCTCTCCTGAGATTGAGTTTTGTAACGGAACTAGAATAATGGTCTTTGCAGCCCTAAAGACTGCTGGAAGTCAATCCTTCCGTGGAACAGATGATGTCGTCTGTATATACGTGAGTGAAGCTGCTCATACTGGAATGAAGAATGATCACAACATCATGGTTGCACTTGAACCAAACCTTGCAAACAGAGATGATGGTGATTTTATTTTAGAATCTACTCCAAACGGCAAACGTGGATTTTTTTACGAGTACTGGAAGTCAAGCCTTTCACTTTTGAAGGAAAAATTTCAAACCTTAGATGATAGGTTTGCAATAAAAAAATTACAAACTAGTGATGATTGTGATTTGGATTGGTATCCATTGATGTGGGATTACCATGTTGGAATAAAATACGGTGTATTGTCTAAAAATTATTTAGAATCTCAGAAAAAAAGCCCCAAGCTTAATTTTGAGCAGGAATACTGTTGTAGTTTTACCAGTCCTTACACTCAGGCAATAAAATTATCCGATCTTACTTTGAAGGATCTTAAACAATCTGGATATGTCAAATCATTAGATTTGCTACAAGTAATAGGCCGCCATTATGGTTCTCCTTCAGATTATTATAGAAAATAAATGTATTACAATATTTGTTGCTAAATCTTAGGAAAATTCACCGAATATAGAGATTCTTTCATGCCAAATCTAACTCGCCCCTCTGTGGGGAACTAAAAATTTAATGTGATTCCTTTACAGAGCCAGTATGCTAAATTTACATCATGAATCTAGCCTATTTCCCAAAAAGGGTCTGAGCCGAACTGGATTTGAACCATAGACAATATTTTTGTAATTGTGCCTAGTGTCAGGCACGATGAAAGTCAAAAAAGCAATCAAAATACTGGACTGGTGGATAAATCACAAGAAAAACACAGTGGAAAGTCTTGAGAAGAAATGGGATTTTACAGATGATTCTCACGGAGTGGGAAAGACCTTGCTTGAGATGGAACAGACATAAATTGAAAATTTGGAAAAGATTAGAAAAAAACTAATTCCAAATTGCAAGCATCCCAAGAAGATGAGAGATAGAACATCAGATGGTTAATGGTATTGCATGAATTGTAACTCTGATTTGTAACCTAAGAATCTACAAAATAGTAATATCATAATTGGCTATACTGTTTCTAATGGCAATAATCTATGGAATAGCTGACAGTGAAAGACAACTTCTCAACCAATTACCAGGAGAGGTAAAAAACATTGATGATATTGACAGGGTAAAAAAACACTTTGAGAAGAAAATAAAAAAAGACACCGGATTTTTCTCAGGAATTAGAAAATGGAATTACAAAAGACAAATCAACAAGATTGAGAAGAATGAAGATAACCCATTTCATGCTGGAACAAGAGGAGAAAACAAAGTCATTGAAGAACTAATGAAACTAAATGACCATTATCATGTTTTTTGTGGTTTAAGGATTGGATTACCCAATTATGTTACCTATAATGGACAAAGAAATCTGGGATCAGCTCAAATGGACGTGGTAGTTGTGTGTCCTAAAGGAGTTTTCATGATTGAGGTAAAAAATTGGTCAAACAACTATACACATAGAGGATTAAATCCATATGAACAAACTGATAGAGCTGGAAGAGTTTTGTGGATTTTTTTACAAAATAAGGTCAAAGGGGTTCGAGTTACAAACGTATTGTTATCCATTCAGGGAAATTTGTCATACAACAAAGACTATCGTGCAGTCTTTGTCTCAAGTTTGGATAGAATAAACCAGTTCATACAAAAAAGAGAAAGTACTTTGAGCATTAGAGACGGAAAGAAAATTATCAATAGTTTGAAGAAGAAAGTAACTATGTAATGGATTTGGTGCCTAAATGAGCCAATTTTATCCCCAATTTGGTGGGTGAATCCCCGTGGGCCTCTTTGAATCTCCAATTGGTAGGAACTAAACCAAAAGTTCAATTTTCCTAATTAGGTACCAATAGGTAACACCTCAGAAATATCTAAATCACTATACCTGACACCAAAACTATCTTGGAGCTACCACGAGGAATGAAAGACTTTGAGGCCCAAGAGCACGCAAACATTGAGCACATCCGATCACATTTCAAGCAGCTATCAGGATTGTATGGCTTTTCTTTTATGGACCCATCTCCAATTGAATCACTGGAAGTACTAGAGACAAAGTCTGGCCCTGCAATCCGTGACGAGATTTATTATTTCACAGACAAAGGAGAGCGCGAAGTAGCACTACGGTATGACTTTACAGTTGGGCTGACTAGATATGCGGCTTCACAAAAATCAATGCGACTGCCAGCAAAAATTTCGAGTTTCGGCGGAGTGTTTCGATATGACGAGCCACAAAAGGGCAGATACCGATACTTTCACCAGTGGGATATCGAAGTGTATGGCAAGTCAGGATTGGAATCTGAAGCTGAAATCATTGAATTTACCTCTCGGCTCTTTGATTCCCTGCTGCTCAAGAACATTACAATTGATATCAATCATCGAGAACTAGTCGAATCCTACATTAAAAAAATTTTCGACGCTAAAGAGCCAGACTTGGTAGCTGATATCTTGCGTGCAGTTGACAAAATCCAGAAAAAATCAAAACAAGAGATACTAGAGGAATTTCAAGACAAATATGACAAAGCCAAGCTAGAAAAGATTCTAGAGTTTTCTCAAATTAAAGGAACGGTAAAAGAAGTTGAGGAAAAAATTGACACGACAACTCTGCAATCCTGGGATTATCTAAAACAGCTAGTAGATTCGCTTGAAAACCGTGGTGTATCAAATATCAGAATTAATTTCGGTATAGTTCGAGGACTGGACTATTACTCTGGAACAGTCTTTGAGGTCTTTGATAAAAAATCTACACTGGGTGCACTTGCTGGTGGTGGACGATACGATTCGCTGACAAAGGCCTTTGGCAGAGAAGACTTGGGAGCAACAGGAGTAGCTGGTGGTGTAGAGAGAATCATACTAACAATGCAGGAGCAAAAAATAATCTCCCAGGCAAAAGACCCCCAAGTCTCAGTACTATACACCAATGATGAGATGCAAAAGGTTGCAATGTCAATTACATCTTTACTACGATTGGCAAACATTCCAACAAACGTTGATCTGGCAGGAAAACCGCTAAAGAAGCAGATGGACCAAGCACAGGATGCAAGATTCTGCATTATAGTAGGACCTAAAGAGCTAGATGACGGCAAGGTTGTTCTGCGAGACATGTTTTCAGGCCAGGAATCTCTAGTCGATATTGAAACCATCACAGATGATCCGGACTCTGTTCTTAATTTAGAAAAGCCCTAGTTAGCATCATAATCTCAGGACCCGTAGTCATAGTCCCAACTACAATACTGTGGTTGTTAGCCAAAATCCCAGATTCCACATATGGCACTCCGGCATTAATTGTAGCATGCTCTAGTTTCACACCAAGTACATTTGCAAACATCTTCATGTCCTCCTCATTGGCCTCTGGATGAATCACAGCACCAGAATTATTTGCAACCATCATTGAACCCACTACATTGAGACCTGAAACTCTTTTCTGAACTACCTCTACATCAAGTATTTCGTGTATTGTCTGGCAGTCAGACTTTGATAACCATGGCGATACAATTGCCCCTTTATCATTACAACAAATTACATTGCCAAGTGCTGTAAACTTTGAGTCAAGTACACCAACTTGCAAGTCTGTCTCTTTTTTGTAAAAGTCATACTCGTCTTGGTATGCAGTAGTTGGTAACAGCATTCCGTGATTGTTCATGCAAAGCAATGCTCCAAGCAGTCTGGTGTTTGCAACTGATGCAAACATTGGTTCTGCCTGCAAGTATTCCCCAAGTTTCTCGGCTTTGGTTTTGGCAAAGCCCATTGGAAGCAAGACATGTGTGTCATTTGTTGCAATGTATACCCCAATGTTTGGCCCGCGATAAACGTCGTACTTGAAAATATCCAACTATTGCAATCTACGGCCAAACGATATGAATCTAAGGGATCTAAAGTAAGAAATTTAGAGTAACAAAAATTCACATTCACTCGATCATTTCAGATTCTGGCCTAGCTTTAAATAATATCTAAAACTGACTGGGTTTATGCCAATTGCAGAAGACTTTCCAGCAGGACTAGAACCACAAGGTAAGATAAACCACTCTGACGGCGAGCACTATCACGTAATCTGGGGTCCGGGAAGGACAAATCAAGAGGCTGCAAACAACGATGAGGTAAAAGCAGCATATGCTTCCCACGGAGAGGAACTAGTACCCCTTGGTGTCTCAGGAACAATGGTTGCAGTTGATTGGGACTCTTGTGTAGCAGACGGCGCATGCATTGAGGCATGTCCTGTTCAGGTTTTTCAGTGGTACAGAACAGAAAAAGACATTCCTGCAAAAGATGTAATTGGTCAAACCTTTGAAGGGTCAGGTAGTACTGAGAAGGACCAGCGAAAAGATTATTCAGACAAGGCAGATCCAGTACGAGAACATGACTGTATTTGGTGTATGGCATGTGTTTCAGTGTGTCCTCCACAAGCAATCAAAGTAGATCAGTCAAACCAAGAACATCACGACAAGGCAGCATAAGAAAATAAAATAATTTTTCAAAATTTCTACCAATCACTGGAAATGGTTGGATTAGGCCAGATTAATTCTATCTAGATTTAAATAATAATTCAAATGTATTTACTTAATGGCAGATTTAGTTATAGCAGAAGACTTTTTCCACGACAAAGAACCCGTTGGTAAAACTAGTCATAGTGATGGTGAAAACAAGCACTTCATTTGGCCTGTAAATACCGGCAAAAATGGTGCAGCTTGGTCTGACGACGAAGTTAAAGCAGCATATGAAGCACATGGCGAAGAGATGGTTGAACTTGGTGTCCACGGCACTACAGTTGCAGTTGATTGGGATTCGTGTACTGCAGAAGGATCTTGCTTTGGTGTATGTCCAGTTCAAACCTTCCAATGGTACAGAACAGAACAAGACATTCCAGCAGCAGATTGCAAAGATGCAACCTTTGAGGGTACCGGTCTTACAGAAGCTGAAGAGAGATTAGACAAAAGCGACAAGTCACAACCAATCAGAGAACATGATTGTACTGTTTGCATGGCTTGCCAAGAAGCATGTCCACGAGGGGCAATTCTAATTGATCAAGCTAACTTGGAATTCCATGAGAAAGCCGACGGTACTTTTGTCAAGATGGAAGGCAGCGGCGGTCCGCACTCACACGATTAAAGAAACTTTTTCTTTTTTCTTATTTTTAAAATTCTCAACAGATTTTAATCCCTATACATTATCGAACACTGCAGAGGTCGCCTAGTCCGGTAGGGCGCGGGCCTTGAGAGCCTGTGTTAGCAATAACGCGGGGGTTCAAATCCCTCTCTCTGCGTTAGTTTTCTATTGCGCCAAGTTCTGCCAACAATGCAGATAGCTGAATCTCGGGATTTGCGCCAACTAGAATTCTATAGTCGTACTTTGCAATCGATTCCAAGATAGCAGATAGTGATTTGTGTTTTGTTTTAAAGACTGCACTGTTTAGATATTTTAGAAAATCAGATTCGCTCATTCCATAAACTTTGATTAGCTCTATCATCTTCTCTCTTGCATCGGTAATTTTTCCTGCAAGGGCCATTTTGAGAACCTCATCAACATCAGACGTCTTTGATAGTCCAGCTGAGGCCTTTACATTCTCTTCTGTAATACTACCAATACTAGCAGTTGCCTGCAATAGATTAATTGCATGTCTTAGGTCGCCTTCAGAGTAATCATAGATTGCCTTTAGTCCCTTTTTCTCAGACTTTACTTTCTCCTTTTTGGAAATCTCTGATAATCTGGCAATTACGTCTTCTTCGGGAATTGAGGTAAACTTGAAGGTTGCACATCTGCTTTGAATGGGATCAATAATCTTTGAGATGTTATTTGCAATTAAGATAAACCTACAAAATTTTGCAGTATCCTCAATTATTCGTCTTAATGCAGTCTGGGCATCACTTGTCATCTCGTCTGCCTCATCTAGGATAATTAACTTGAAAGGAGCATCTGCCATTCCTGCAAACCTCGAAAACTTTTTGACCTTTTCTCTTACCATCCCAATTCCTCGCTCATCAGATGCATTAAGCTCCAGCGTGTACTCTTTGGCATATTCTCCAAGTACTTGCCTTGAGATGCAGATAGCAGCAGTAGTCTTTCCAACTCCGGCAGATCCGGAAAACAACAAGTGTGGCATGTCATCAGGATTTGCGATCAAAGCTTCTAGACTGCCAACAATTTCAGTTTGGTTGACAAGATCTGAGAGTTTTGCTGGACGATACTTTTCAACCCACATGCCTGATGCTATCATCTGTTAACCTGTTGTCAAGCCCGTTTAAAAAACAAATGCAATGTAGGATCAATTGATCTCACTAAATGGTGAAGAGTTTTGAGTGATCCGATACATCAGGATCTTATGGAAAGAAAGGGATCTTAATGGAAATTGAAAAGGTAGAGAAACTACATGAGATCGGATATGGCCTAAAGGATGCCAAGCTAACCCTTGGTCGTGATGTAAAGTTTGATGTAGCAAACATCAACGTTAATGGAGTTACTGGGGAAGTAATGAACCTACCACAATGGGTAGGACAAATTCTATCAGAGAATAAAATTGGAGAACTAGATGCACCTGACATGATAACTGAACTAAAACAGGCATTATCAAAAGAAAAGATGGTAGGAGAATACCAAGTATCAACATTGGATCCGCACTTTTACATTAAACTAAAACAACACATGAAAACATTACAGCGCGATGACTTTAATCACGTGGAAAGCATGTTACTTGAGTTATTTAGAATGAGAAGAGGCAAGCTAGTAAAGCTTGCAGACTCTACAAAACTAAGTTCTGACTTGTACAACAAGCTTACAGTTGAGGAAAGTGTTTTCTTTAAAACAATTTATGATAACAGCAAAAACTTTGAGAACCAATTAAGGAGTGGGTTAGATGAGTAAGGTTCAAGCTAGCACCTTTACAGAGTCTGCATTGTCTGACAGAGTAAAGGATTTCCTAACTAGATTCAAGGACAGAAATGGTGTATACAAGTATGTAGAGGCAATCGACGAGATGATGCCAAAAAACACAAAGTACATTCTAGTTGATTACAATGATTTGGTAATAGAACCGGAACTAGAAAGAATTTTTGCAGAAGATCCGGACAGAATCTTTGCTGCATTTTCTCGTGCAATAAAAGAAGCCTTACAAACAAGATTTGCAGACTATGCTGAGAAAATCAAAGACGAGGTTCGTGTAAGACTAGTAAACTATCCATCACAGCGAAGTCTAAGGCAAATCAATTCTGAAACTATAGGTTACATTACAAGTGTATCAGGAATGGTGGTGCGAGCATCAGAGGTAAAACCACTTGCAAAGGAGCTAATCTTTGTTTGTCCTGACGAGCACCAAACCAAAGTAATTCAGCTAAAGGGAATGGATGTAAAGTCCCCTATTGTCTGTGATAATCCAAATTGTAAGCACAGAGACTTTGAGCTAAAGCCTGAGGCAAGCAAATTCATAGATTTTCAAATTATACGATTACAGGAACTTCCTGAAGATCTTCCACCAGGACAGCTTCCTCATTATATTGACGTCACAATTAGGCAGGATCTAGTAGATAACGCAAGGCCAGGTGACAGAATTATTCTAACAGGTGTGGTCAGAATAGAGCAGGAATCAGTCTCCGGAGTACCTAGGGGTCAGAGCGGACTATACAGATTACGAATCGAGGGTAACAATATAGAATTTCTTGGAGGTCGAGGTAAAAAGAGCTCAAGGAAAATACAAAGAGAGGAGATTTCTTCTGAAGACGAAAAACTAATTCGTGCCCTAGGACACACTCCAGATGTCTATCAGAGATTAGTTGATTCGTTTGCACCACATATTCAAGGACATACTCTAATCAAAGAAGCAATCTTGTTGTTGATTGTCGGCTCTAACCAAAGAGAGTTAGGTGATGGAAGTAAGATTAGAGGTGACATTAACGTATTTCTGGTAGGTGATCCTGGTACTGCAAAAAGTGAGATGCTAAAGTTTTGTGCAAGAATTGCACCAAGAGGGCTATACACATCAGGTAGAGGTTCAACTGCCGCAGGACTAACAGCCGCTGTAGTCAAAGACAAGACTGGAATTATGATGCTAGAGGCAGGAGCCGTAGTGTTAGGTGATCAGGGACTAGTTTGTATTGATGAATTTGATAAAATGAAGCCAGAGGATAGAAGTGCATTGCACGAAGTTATGGAACAACAGTCTGCAAGCATTGCAAAAGGTGGTATTGTTGCAACCCTTAATGCTAGAACCTCGATTCTAGCGGCAGCAAACCCGATGTATGGTAAATATGATCCGTTCAAAAACATTACAGAAAATGTAAATTTGCCAATTCCTTTGCTTACAAGATTTGACTTGATATTTGTGGTTCGTGACATTCCAACTAAAGAAAAGGATGAAAAGATTGCAAGACACATTATTGATTTGCACACTCCACAAGGAACAGACCAACGTTCTGTAATTGATGTTGATCTGCTAACAAAGTATCTATCGTATGCCAAAAAGTCAGCACCAACTTTGACTAAAGAGGCAGAGACCAAGATTCTTGATTATTACCTTAGTATGAGAAATGTGGAATCAGAAGAAATGATTACAGTTACCCCAAGGCAACTAGAGGGTATTATTAGGCTCTCAACTGCCCGTGCAAGGCTCCTAATGAAAGATAAGGTAGAAGAAGAGGATGCAGATCGCGCTATCTACCTTATCAAATCAATGCTAGAAGATGCAGGAGTTGATGTAAACACTGGAAAGGTGGACTTGGGAGTTCTTCAAGGAAGGCCAAGAAGCGAAGTATCCAAGATGCAACTATTTATGGATGTTCTAAAGGGTCTTGAAGGTGACAACAAGGCTTCAGTTGAAGAAAAAACTTTTGTCAAGGAATTAGAAAAGACTGAAAAGTTTACCGAAGAAGAAGCTAGAAACTATATAAGAAGAATGTTGCGCGAAGCATCTATTTATGAATCAAAACCCGGTCACTATAACCGAGTATGAAAATAGAGAAATTAGATCTTCCCGAGTCTGCAATTGAATTTTTAAAATCACAAGGATACTCCAAACTTTATCCTCCACAAGCTGACAGCATAAAGGCAGGATTACTAGAGGGAAAAAGTGTTCTGGTGTCTGCTCCCACAGCAAGTGGCAAAACACTGATTGCAACTCTTGCAATGATTGGGTATCTTGCAAAAAACAAGGGAAAGGCAGTCTATCTTAGTCCACTAAGGGCACTAGCTTCTGAAAAATTCCTAGAGTTTAAAAAATTAGAAAAATTATCCATTGGAAACAAAATCAAGGTAGGAATTTCAACTGGTGATTTTGAAAATGCCGAAAAAAAACTAGAGAAAAACAATATTTTAATTTTAACAAATGAAAAAATGGATTCCATAATTCGACATGCAGTTGAATGGATTGATGATATTGGTCTGGTTATTTCCGATGAGATACATTTGATTGGAGATGATTCACGTGGACCAACCCTTGAGATGATCCTAACTCAGCTAAAACGACTAGAAAGCAAACCGCAGATTTTAGGTCTTAGCGCTACAGTTACAAATTCCGATGAAGTGGCAGACTGGCTTGGATGCAAGCTTGTGCAAAATGATTGGAGACCAGTACCACTAACAGAAGGGGTATTTGATGGAGGGATTGTAAAGATGAATGATGGAAAGACCTTTGAGGTTCCAAACAGTATACGTGGAACACCCATAGATCTAGGCCTCCAATGTATCCAGGAAGGCGGACAGTCCCTTATTTTTGCAGAAACTAGAACCCGCTCAAGATCCTTGGCTACAAAGGCAATGGATGGAGTAGAGGGATTTTTAGAAAAAAAGGAACTAGCAGAGTTAGATAAAATTTCAAAGAAAATTCTTAGCGCCAATGAGCACACTGATCTCGTAAAGACACTAGCAATTCTAGTAAAGAAGGGAGTTGGTTTTCATCACGCAGGACTAAACCAGGCTTGCAGACAAATCATAGAGACTGAATTCCGTAGAGGTACAATCAAGCTATTATCATCTACTCCAACTTTGGCAGCTGGTGTTAATCTTCCTGCAAGGCGTGTAGTAATTTCAAGTGTTTCAAGATACAACGCTAAAGTTGGAGCAAACCGACCAATTAGTATACTAGAGTATAAACAACTTTGTGGACGGGCAGGTAGACCACAATACGACAAGTATGGCGAGGCCATTGTTATTGGAAAAGGAAATGGGGATGCAATAATTGAGCACTACATTAATGGAGAGCCAGAACCAATAGAATCAAAAATTACCGATGACAAGTCCTTGAGAACACACATTCTGAGTGTTATTGTAACAAATCCTGGAATTAAAAAAGAAGAGATTCTAGACTTTTTTTTGCAGACATTAGGTGGATTGCAATCAAGAAAACCAACAATAAGATTTGCAATTGATATTGCATTGCGTTTTTTGTCTAGTGAATTTTTAATAATTAAAAAAGGCCAAAGGTATGCAGCTACTGATTTTGGAAAAAAGACCTCAATGCTATACATTGATCCGTTAACTGCAACTCACTTTCGCAATTCAATAGAAAATGTTTCAAAGAAAAGAAAACATACTTTTGGGTTTTTACATGTAGTTACAAACTCTGAGGAATTTTTCCCAAACTTTGCTCTACGAAACAAAGATTTTGAAGCAGCCAGTCTATTGATTGAAAACCACTCCTCAGAACTTTTGGAGCCGATTTCAGAGTATGATTGTTCACGAAGCCTTTTAGCCCTACAATCCTGGATTACTGAATCCTCTGAAACGGCCCTCTCTGATAGCCTTGGAATAGAGTCCGGAGACATGCATAGGATGGTAGAGACTGCAAATTGGCTGATTTACTGCCTAAGAGAGATTGCAAAGCATGTAGAGAGGGCAGATTTGCTTGAAGAACTCGAAGATCTAAGAAGACGAGTAGTTTATGGAATTAGGGAGGAACTTTTGGAGCTGGTAAAGGTAAAAGGAATAGGTCGAGTAAGGGCAAGGGCGCTATTCAAACACAAGATAAGAACGCTTGATGATCTGGCAAAGATTCCGGTGAAAAAATTAGCGGAGATTGATAAAATTGGTTTAACCCTTGCAGATAACATCAAGTCAGAATTAAAAAAGATTAGGTTTTGACTGAATTAATAATTCCAGCAATCATTTCTTGTGTTATTGCTTTTTTTATAGTATATCTTACAACACCCCCTCTGATAAAATATTTAGAAAAAAAAAATTATACAGTAATTGACATACACAAGAAAGGACAGGTAATGGTTGCAAGACCTGGAGGAATATCAATTATTACAGGAATTATTGTATCAGAAATTATACTGTATGCATTTTTACAAATGAATGAAATTTTGGCTGTAATGGTTACAACTTTTCTTGCCTTTGTAATTGGTTATGTAGATGATAGAAGGATCATGGGAGGTTGGTTCAAACCAATTGCACTTGCAGTTGCTGCATTACCCATAATTCTTTTGGGAGCATATGATTCAGACCTTGCTTTTCCCTTATTTGGTGAAGTAAAAATCCCATTACTTTATCTTGCCATTATTATTTTGATGATTCCAATTACTGGAAACACAATAAATTCTATTGATGTACTAAATGGTGTCGCAAGTGGATTTATGATAATTACTAGTTTTTCATTGAGTATTGCATTGTTTATTTTACAAAATTATGAAATAGCCATTGTAAGTTTACCTTTAGGTTTTGTTTCTTTGGCATTTTACAAATATCACAAAAATCCTAGCAAAATTTTTCCTGGAGATTCTGGTGCTCTAGCTTGGGGTGCAATGTATGGAACAATCGCTATTGTGGGTCAGGTAGAAATTGTTGCTGCCGTAGCTCTTTTACCTGCCGTAATAAACTCATTTTTATTCCTAGCAAGTACGAAAAAAATCGTAGAACACAGAGAAATCAAAGCAAAACCAGTAGAAATTACTGATGAGTTAAAACTTAGAGCCTCTCCGGATAACAAAGCCCCTATCAGTTTAGTTAGATTAATTGTCAGTTCTCAACCACTTTCAGAAAAACAAGTTACTTTTGTAATTTTCAAACTAGCAACATTTTCTGGAATACTTGCGGTTATTACATCATTTTTAATGCTGGTTAAAATATGATTAACAAAATTCTTTTTTTATTGAATAACAAAGAAGGATTAGTACTTTGAATGTTGGGAAAAATTGTTTCATCGGGGATCCTGTATTCATTAGAGAAGGAGTATCAATAGGTGACGACACGATAATAGGCACCTTTGTTGCCATTGAATCAAACGCCAAAATAGGAAGCAACGTAACAATCCAGCCTTTTAGTATTATTGCAAAAGATATGGTTGTAGAAGATAATGTCTTTATTGGACCTCATTTTTCTTGTGCCGATGCACCATACGTAGCATCTGGGGAACATGGTTTATCAAAAAATAAAAAAGAAGTTCCACAACAGACTATAACAATACAAAAAAATTCACGATTAGGTACTAGATGTACTGTAGCACCTGGTGTAACCATTGGAGTTAATAGTTTCATTAAAATGAATTGTCAAATTTACAAGGATATTCCTCCAAACACAACCCTCCCTGCAGGAACAATTTGGAAATAAATCAATTATTTTTCTTTAATCCTTTTGGAAATTTTACAGAAGAGAGTCAAACAATTTACCATTTGATTAAATTATGGAAGAAATAAAAAGAATATTCGAGAAATGATAGCAACACCAATTTTCACTTTTATCTTTATAATGTGGGTATTGATACTTTTAGGAGGAGGAATACTAGTCCTGACTATTGCTCCAATCTCTTTTAATGACTATGGAGAATATAATGGGATTTTATCCTCTGGATTACAGGCAACAATTGCCATAGGTCTTGTTGTTGCCTGGATATTGATATTACTTAAAATGAAAAAAGAGATTTTTCATAAGATGCTAAAATTCTGATTCTTCACAAGTGCCATGGGGAGGAATTTGCAACAATCTTTTCAGGAAGGTTTTTTCTATTATTTTTTAAAAATTCCAAATCTTGCTTTTTATCTCGTAATTCATCTGGCAACAAAATTGGAATTTCCTCCATAATAGGATAAAACCTTGAACATTTTGAGCAGTATAATACACCTTCCACAATAACATCTTTTTTTGAATTTAACTCAAAAATTTCGAGTGGATAGTGCTTATCGATTGGACATGCAAGAATGTCCATCATTGACTTGTTCATTTTAAATCCAGATAGATTGGTACTCCCTTTTGACTAGATAAAAGTGCAGCTTCTGCAATTTTTGTTATATTCACAGCCTCTTGAGGTTTTACAACCAAATTATTTTTTCCTTCTATGGCCCCAATGAAACTTTGAATTTCAAGTACCAGTGGTTCTTTTTGCTCCTTTCTTGGAATCTCTGTTTCATCTTTTTTTCCTACTTTAATCTCTTGAGAAATAAAGTCTGATTCTATAACAGCGTCGGTACAAACAGCACTAAAGGTTCGGACTTTTTTTGGGGTAATCCAGTTTGAAAAGATAATTGCTGTTTTATTTTCTCCATATCCTAGCATTATGCTTGCAAAGTCTTCAAATTCATGATTTATTTTACCAGATCTGGCAAAAACAACTTTTGGCATTTCATCAAATAACCAATTAGCAGTATCAATATCATGAACAGAAGTATCGTAAATAATTCCAACATCTTTGACCTGAAGAGGCATTCTATTCTCACGATGAAATTCTAACATTATTAATTCACCAAATTTTTTTTGCTTTACATAATTTTTCACAATATCTACTGCTGGGTTAAATCGTTCAATATATCCACAAGTAAGTAGAACCTTATTTTTTTTAGCTAAATCTTGCAATTTTTCTCCTTCAAAGGAGTCATAGGTCAGAGGTTTTTCAACAAACACGTGTTTTTTTGCTTCAATTAATTTTTTGGCAATTTTTGTATGGGTTTTCGTTGGTGTCACAACAAAGGCTGCATCGAATTCTTCTGAAATAATCAATTCATCTATCGATTCATAATGATTAACTGAATATTTTTCACCAAATTCTTTACTTCTATCTGCATTTGTATCACAAACAGCTCCCAAAACTCCAAGTTGTGATAAAATTCTAGTATGGTGTTTCCCCCATCCTCCTGTTCCAATTTGAACAATTTTCATCTAATACACCGCAGTTAACCAATGTGAATAGTCTTCATTTTTGTTCATTACAATGTCTTCGTATTCATCCATCATCTTTTTGGTTAAATTCCCAGGTTTTCCTTTACCAATTTTCTTCCCGTCCACAGAAATTATAGGAGTAATCTCAGCTGCGGTGCCTGTAAGGAAGACTTCATCGGCGCTATTCAATTCGCTTCTGGTAATGTCTTTTTCCAAAACCTCAATGTCAAGGTCTTTTCCTATCTTAATTACTGCATCTCGAGTAATTCCCTCAAGGGCTGAAGAAGATAAAGTTGGTGTTATTAATTGCCCCTCTCGCACCATGAAGATATTCTCACCTGGTGCCTCGCTTACGTTTCCATTATGATCAAGTAAGATTGCCTCATCAAAACCATTTCTTTTTGCTTCTTGTGTGGCAATAATTGAATTTAGATAATTTCCACCCATCTTTGCTTGAGGGGGAGTTGACATGTCTGAAAATTTTCTCCATGAAGATATTCCTGCAGTTATCCCATTTTTATTAAACAAATCCCCAAACGGAAAAGAAAAAATTGCGACACTAGTTGGTGCTTTTTCAGTTACATGTAGATTTATTCCATAGTTTCCAATAAAATAAAATGGTCTTATGTAACAAGACTTTTTCATTTTATTTTTTTTGCATATTCCAATGATTGCATCACTTATTTGTTTATCAGAAAAATTGAGAGAAATATTATAAAATTGTCCGGATCTCCTAAATCGCTTAACATGCTCATCCAAACGAAACACAAAAAGATTCGTTTTATTCCAGTATGCCCTAATTCCCTCAAAGATTGATGTTCCATAATGAATTGCATGTGTTGTAATGGGAACTTTGGCTTTATCTAAGATAACAAACTTTCCATCAAACCAAACATATTTTGAAAGTGGAAGACTCACAAAAAAATCTCAATGCCTTTAGTACTTAATCTATTCGGAGTAACCTTCTAGGGGAAATTTCATTCCTAATACTCGTTTTGTATTGTCGTCTAATTTTGAATATTTTTCAACGACATTCCAATTCTCTTCAATAATTTTTCCTACGCATTCAGGAACATCCCCCTTCCAATCTGATTTTTTACCCAAAACAGTATCATACATTTTCTCTTTAACAGATGCTGCAGAAAGTGATCTTCTCTCCCCAACTTTGGGTTTAAGTCGGTATAATTTCAGCATATATCCTTCAGCTTTGTCTCCGGTGTATGAGTAATATTCTCCTTTTACTCCTTTGAGAATCTTTTTTCTTAATTTCCAAGATTTTATAGACAAAAGCGGTGGAAGGTATTTTTTGAATGGTGCCTCAAACGTGTAATCATCTGTTATCAAAACAGAATCACCAAAAACAGATTCAATCATATTTTTTCTAATCTCAAAATTAAAGGGAAAACTTTTACTTGTTACCTCTTTTTCTCCGCACTTGAAAATCACGGGCATAACCTTTACTATATCTGCATCCTCCTTTAGCTGATTAATAATTTCAATATGGGCGTTGGTTAGGGGATTCAGGTGTGCAAGATATAGAATTGTTTTCAACCATAAATGGCTTAAAATGGGTCATATTTCAATCATTTACTTTTTTTGTTTTAATGATAAAAAATTGATCTAAAAATATTTACCAAATTTGTAACCTAAACTAATAATATAAAAAATGAAAATGACTATCCGTACGATTCGTCCTTGACTTCAAAACTTCCATCTTCACGTTTGTTGTGATAAGTAACAAATCCTCTTGGAGTCAAAAAGTCCATAACACCATCAATTGTTCCTTGCCATCCACAACAATAAAAGATTGTATTTTCCTTTGTAATTTTCTCACCAACTAGTTCTTCAAGTGGTGAAATACCGTTTTCTCTTGGCCTAAGGAAAGTTTCAACTCTTCCAACTTGACCTGACCATGATCTGTTAAACCATTCCTGTGGTCTACTAATTGCTGCTCTGTATCTAAAGTTCCATTCATCTTTTCCTCTCTTAATACTATCATTTTCCAAATCTGTTAACAAATCCTTGTAACTCAACTCGTCTACGTAACTTGCACCATGAAGAACCACAATCTCTCGTTTATCTCCTACTGCGTGGAAATGTTGTGCAAAGCTTACAAATGGTGCTATACCTGTTCCACCTCCTATGCAGACAATACGTCTCATGTCTTTTTCTCCGCTTGGGAGTTCTTCGTTGATCAAAAGTGCCAAACCTGTAGGCTTTAACCACTTTATCTTGTCACCTTCCTTTGCATTGAATAGTTGTGTAGTCAATCTACCAGGAAGTGGTTTTCTAACCCATCTAATTACAAGCTCGATATAATCTCGATTTTCAGGATGAGATGCAATTGAATAGGCTCTTCGTACTATCTTACCATCTTCAGCTGGATTTGGTAAACCTAATGTGATGAATTGTCCTGCCTTGTATTCGGGAACAGGACCCTCATCTGGAACTAGTCTAATAATCACGAGATCCTCTTTTAATAATTGAACATACGTAATAGTTGCCTCGTTATCTACTACCATACCGTTCAATCAAGGAAATATGCGGTTAAATATCTTGTGTTAATTTTTTGCAAAAAATTCTGTCAATCGCTAAACGTTAATAACCAATTTGAAAAACCTAATTCGATCATAACAATGATCAATGGGCCGGTCGTCTAGTCCGGTAGGATAGGTGCATGGCATGCATCGGATCGAGGGTTCAAATCCCTTCCGGTCCACTTTTTTTTAATTTTGAAATTAATTGCTCGATTTCAGAATCTTGCTCTTTTGAAATCTCTAAAATTTCTTGCTCTGAAATTTCTCCACCAATTTTAATCAACGCCTGCAATGCACTTTTTCTAACCTCAAGGTTAGAATCTAAAATAAACTTGCGAATGATTTCTTTTGCTTCCTTTGCTCGGAGATGTCCTAAAGCTCCTAATGCGCAAGATCTTACCAAAGAGCTTTCATCTTTTACCAAATCAATAATTGCAGGAATTGCGCTAGTATCATTTCTATTTGCTAAAACCAAAGCTCCAAATCCTCTAGTGTTTTTATTTTGATCATCAAGGCTTTCGATTAATAATCTATCAATTTTATTTTTATTTAAAATCAGAGAACTAAATGCTTCTCCCCTAACTTTAATATCTGAATCATTCAAACAATTTATCATTTTTTTAATAATGCCAAGATCATTTGTAGAATCAAGAATTCTTAAAATTTTGATTTTTTCTTGACTTGATCCAGATTCTAAAATTTCAACTTCTTGAGCCAATTTATTATTCTAATCTCACTATCATACTAATAATAATTACATTTTTTTGAAATCTTATTTTTAGAGACTAAAAAACCTCTTCTAGCTTTAAATTATCCTTGGATCTCAAAATCCACATGTCAACCGAAACAAGAGACACAATATTCATTGGTAAGAAACCATTGATGGCATATGTTACATCTGCCCTAATTCAATTGGCAAACTTGCCTGCTGTTCACATCAAAGCTAGAGGACTCAGCATTGGACGTGCTGTAGACGTTGCCCAAATCATTGCACGCAAAACAGAAAATGCGGGATATGCTATTGGCGACATCAAAATCGGCTCTGAATCATTAGAGTCACAAGACGGTAGAACACGAAATGTTTCAACTATAGAAATTGAAGTGAAGAGAAGCCAATCTTAGTTTCCCTTTACTTGAAATTTTTATTTTTATTCTCTTTTTGTAAAACCGTATTTTTTTTCTAGTTTTCTAAATTTTGGTAATTCAACCAAGTCGTTGAATTGGTCAAAGTTAACAACTTTTTGTTTAAATTTAGTCGTAGTTCCGGTCTTTTTTAACTCCTTTAGTATATTCATTGTTGCAAAAGAATTTGCAAATAAAACCGATAAAGGATACAAAATAATGTTAAATCCCATCTTGTGCAAGGTCTCGGCAGAATTTAGTGGAGTTGCACCGCCCTCAATCATGTTTGCAACAAGAGGTGCATTAATGGACTTGCCAATTTTTTTCATTTCGTCTACTGATTTGGGTGCTTCAATAAATACAGCATCAGCTCCTGTCTTTTTATTTTGAAGCCCTCTATCTATTGCATTATCTAGTCCCTCTGTCGCTCGCGCATCCGTTCTTGCTACAATTATGAAGTCTTTGCTTTGTCTTGCATCAATTGCCGCTCCAAGTTTTTCAGTATACTCTTCTTGTGCAATGACTTCTTTTCCTTGCATGTGACCACATCTTTTTGGCCATCTTTGATCTTCTAGAAAAATTCCAGAAGCTCCTGCAGATTCTAACTCTTGAACTAATTTCCAAACACTTAACGCATTACCATATCCTGTATCTGAATCAACAATCACCGGAACTGATACTGCTCTACAGATTCGCCTTGCATTATCTACAGTTTCTGTTGCTCCAATAAAACCATAATCGGGCATTCCAAACAAGGTAGCTGAAGTACCATAACCTGTTTGGAACATTGCATCAAAACCCACCTTTTCTGCAATTTTAGCTCCGATGGCATCATAAACGCCAGGAATAACAATGGGCTTGTTTGATTTTATCATCTTCCTGAGGTTTGCCATAAGGTAGACTTGAATCAGGAATATTTATGATTTAGACCTTTGTTTTGAAGAATTTTTGATTTTAGTTACTTATTTTCTAGTGTAAACGAGTTGTTCTACTGTCAGTAAAAAGGGGGGATTCCCTTTTTTTCTACTGTCAGTAAAGGACTATCCTTTAGGCGTAAAATGTCATTAGTATTAATGGTATGGCAAGCGTTGATTTGTTTGAGATTGATGAAAATAGTTGAATATTTAAAATTACGAAAATGTCTGTCTTCTTCTGATCAAGTAAATTTTTTGATTCTTATCGTTCCCAAAAAATAATTTCGAATTACTTGATTTGGATAAAACACATTGATACCACTCATTGTCTTTCATTACCATAAAAATGATTACAATTTTTAAAAAAAGTAAACACTGTGTTAAAAGATTTTATCATCAAAGATTAAAATTCCTTTTTTTGATGTTATTTCATGAGACAGGGGAAGTGAAACCCCAACAGCAAGACGTCTGTTGTATGAGGAGTAATCATTGTCTTCCTAGCCTCATTTTTATTATTACATGCCAAACATTAACTGGTTCTTCATACTTTTCAAAAAATAATTTTAAAATAAATTATTAACAGCATTCAACTAGGAAGAAAAATTCCACAACTCCCAGACCTAACAAAGGCAATATAATTAAAACAAGATTTCTATCTATATTTCCCAAATAGGGTTTTATTCTATCTTTATTCGTCGTCCTTTATTTTTCGTATCTTGTTTGTTTATTTTTTTTAGTTCCGTCTCTAGAAATTTTTTATACTTTACAGTCTCCTCATCAGTCATATGTGCAATATTTGAGCTTAGAACAGAACCCATACTGAAAATCTTTTCTAGTAAATCCATTGCAACAAACCGTCCTACATTTCCTAACCTAAATAGAACATCTAGCTGTGTCTTTACAATATCATTAATCTTGTCAACATCTGAGGCAGTATCTGATCCTTTTTTGGTTAATTGATACTTTCCATCCTTGGACTCTTCAATTAGTCCTTCTTCTAGTAATCTACCTAATAGGGGATAAATCAGTCCTGGAGATGGTTTCCAAATCCCGTTGCTTTGCTCAACTGCATAGTCTATGATTTCTTTTCCTGTATGATTTTTTTTCTTTAAGAGCTCAAGAATAAAGTATCTTGAAAATCCTCTGGGAACCGAACTTCCAACTCTCTGAAACCATTCAGAAATCATCACTAGTGATATCACTAGCGATATATAAAAACAAATCGAACGAGAATCATTATTACATATTTAACCTGCCTCCAAAGAAGTCTGTCTAAATGGTGCAGTCTATCGAATTTGATTTGATTATTTGCGGATCTGGCTTGGCTGGATTGAGGGCAGCAATTGAGGCTGCAAGGAAAAATTCCAAAATTAAAATTGGGATTGTTTCAAAGGTCCAGGTTATGCGTTCTCACTCTGTATCTGCTGAAGGGGGAACTGCCGCAGTTCTTTTTGAAGATGAGGGAGATACCATAGAATCTCACATTTATGATACTGTAAAGGGAAGTGATTTTCTAGCAGACCAAGATGTTGCCAAGCGACTTTGCGAGGAAATGCCTAGAGAGATTCGTCAGCTAGACCATTGGGGGATGCCTTGGTCCAGAAGAGAAGACGGGCGAGTTGATCAAAGAAATTTTGGAGGTTACAGTTTTCCTAGGGCTACTTATGCATCTGATAAAGTTGGCTTCTTTGAGATGCAAACTTTGTATGATACTTGCCAAAAATTTGAAAATATTGAATATCTCAATGAGTGGTTTGCAACATCCATAATTCATGATGGAAGTAAATTCATGGGCATTACTGCTATAGAAATCTCTTCAGGAAACTTTTACCAAATTAAAGCAAAGGCTCTTATCATTGCCACAGGTGGTGCGGGAAGAATTTACAGCTTTTCAACATATGCATTATCCTCTACTCCTGATGGATTGGACATGGCTTACCGAGCAGGTATGGCACTAAAAGATATGGAGTTTGTACAATTTCACCCTACAGGAATTTTACCTTCTGGTATATTGATTACAGAGGGTGCAAGAGGTGAGGGAGGATATCTTCTAAACAACAAGGGTGAACGTTTTATGAAAAAATATGCAGCTGAGAAAATGGAATTGGCCCCACGTGATATTGTTTCGCGAGCCATAATGACTGAAATCAATGAAGGAAATGGATTCAAACATGAAACTGGAGTTGATTGTATGAAACTTGATTTGAGACATCTAGGTGATGAAAAAATTAAAGAAAAACTAGGAGGGATTCGAGAAATATCCATCAAATTTTCAGGAGTCGATCCTGCAGATGAGATTCTTGATATCAGACCAGTATGCCATTATATGATGGGTGGAATTCATACTGATATCGATGGAGCAACAGAATTGCAAGGTGTTTGGGCTGCAGGGGAGGCTGCATGTAACAGCGTTCATGGTTCAAACAGATTGGGAGCAAATTCTACCTCCGAATGTATTGTATGGGGAAAAATTACAGGTAGCCTTGCAGTTGATTATATTGAAAAAAACACACAGTCTAATCCATGGCCTCATTATCTAGTTACTCTAGAAGAAAAAAGAATCTATGATGGCATCTTTAGAGGCAATGGTGATGCAAACCCATATGAAATCAAACAAGAACTAACTGACACTATGAATGATAAGGCATATGTTTACAGAAATGAAACAAATTTGGTAGAAGGATTAAAAAAAATACGTCAACTAAAGGAGCAAACTTGGAAACATGTGGATGATGGGGCAAAGGAATACAACACTAATTTTATCAATGTAATGGAACTTGACTCTATGATTAGAACTGCTGAAATTGTTCTTGTGGGAGCTATTAATAGAAAAGAGTCACGAGGAGCTCATGCAAGAACTGATTTTACAAAGAGAGATGATGCAAACTTTTTACACCACACCCTTGCATATTACGATCCAAAAGAACCAATCATGAAAACACATCCCGTAACAATTACAAACTATCAACCAGTGGAGAGGAAATACTAGATGGAACCAATTGACGAAAACAAAGAAGGTATTGGAGGAATGATAAATCCTCGAAGATATGGGATAGAACGGGTGGCATACTTGCTAATGAGGTTAAGTGGATTGGGTTTGTTGGCATATTTTATTGGCCACATTTATGAAACAAGTTCAATTCTAAAAGGAGAAGTTGGATGGAATGAATTTTTAGCAATAACACAAACTAATGAAGGTCATGCTATTTTGGCAATAGTAATTGCGATGTGTGTTTTTCACACCGTAAATGGGATTAGGGTAATGCTTGGACATGGAGGTGTTGGTATTGGAAAACCTGCAAGACCAGACTATCCCTACATTCCCGCTTCACAGAATTATAGGCACAAAATAGGAATCTATTCTGCCATAGTTTTAGCAGCAATTGCAATGATGTATGGTCTTGCGGTAATGTATGGTGAATAAAATGAGAGAAAGTATTATTATGAAAATCCATTATGGTACCGCTCTAGGTGCAGTTGCACTTGTTGCAGTCCATGTACTAATGCGTCTTACACAGAGCTTTGCTGAATCATTAGAATATGCAAACGTAATTGCAAATTATCAATTTCTACCATATGCTGGGATGCTAGAGATAATTCTGATTCTTTTATCAATACATGGGTTTAATGGACTTAGAGTTATTTTGCTAGAACTAAAGCAAGGAAGAACGTATGAAAAAACCGTATCATATGGTTGTGTAGCAGCTATGATAGGATTAATTGCCTATGGTTCGCGAACAATATTAATGGTAAACATGGGGATGGTATAGATGACACAAGTACCTAGTTTAGCTGAAGAACAAACCTCAACTCCAATTTCTTCATCAAAGTCAATCACGCTTCGTATTGCAAGATTTAATCCCAAACATGATAATGAAAGAAAATTTATGGAATTTTCTATTCCATATCAAAGATGGACCACGGTATTAGAAGCGATTCTTGAAGTAAAGAAGCATTTTGATCATTCTGTAGCTGTTCGTTATTCATGTAGACAAGCAACTTGTGGTTCATGTGGAATGATAATAAACGGCAAACCAAGACTAGCTTGTTTTACTAAAATTAGTGAATTAGATTCTGATGTTGTAACTGTGGAGCCAATGAACAATTTTCCAATAATTCGTGATTTGGCAGTAAGATTTGAACGACTCTTTGATTCACATCACCAGGTAAAGCCATATTTGATTCGTGATGATTCTGAAATTACATCAAACGAGAAAGAGTTTCTACAATCGCCAGAAGAAGTAGAACAATATATTCAATTTTCAAATTGTATCAAATGTGGTTTATGCAACTCGGCATGTCCAACAATGGCAACAGATTCTTCCTTTATTGGTCCACAGGCTTTGGCCCAAGCATACAGATATGTTGCAGACAGTCGAGATAAGGGAAAAGACTCTAGACTAAAAATTATTGATGAATCTCATGGAATATGGAGATGCCATTTTGCAGGTTCTTGTAGTCAAGTTTGTCCAAAAGGGGTAGATCCCGCAATGGGAATCCAATTCCTCAGAGGTTATCTCTTAGGATTTAAAAGCTAACCCAACTTTTTTGGATTTGGGCTATTATTTACCTGATTGTTAATCTGCTCTGCCATAAAGTGATTTGAGACATTCACTTTTACATCATTAATCCCATCAACTTTCAAAAGATTGTCGTGAATATCCTGGCAGATTTTAAAACCAAAAACTGCAGGACAAAATGGACTAGTTAAATGCAAGTCAACTTTAACATTACTTTCATTGATGTCCACTTCATCAATCAATTCTAATTCTGTAATAGTTGTGTTTATCTCAGGATCTACAATCTTTGATAGTTCATCGAAGATTTTTACTCGAAGTTGTTTGATATCTTGACTCATGTGGGCAAAAGCGTCGATGCTATATATAACCATTCTAGAACTTTAGATAATGTATCGTTCACGTCTTGGCAATGATTTGGGTGATATCACCTTAGATTATGTCTCCTCTATTGATGATGACTCTGAAATTGCTCTCTTTGATATTGTAGGAAGCCAAGCACATGTATTGATGCTACAAGAAAATAAAATAATTACCAAAAATGACGCAAAAAAAATCCTTAAAGCCTTAGAATCATTAAAGAAAGAAAAATTCACTTCATCCTCAAAGGCAGAAGATATACACGAACTTATCGAATCACTTGTTATCAAAAAAGCTGGGATGGCAAGTGGTGGAAAAATGCATACTGCAAGATCCAGAAACGATCAAGTTGCATTGGATATTAGATTGAAGATAAGAAATGACATTAACATTCTTTGCAATTGCATACTAGATACAATTGAAGCTCTTGTATCTTTGGCAGGGAATCACCAAAAAACAATCATGCCACTATACACCCACTTGCAACAAGCTCAAGTAGGTTTGTTTTCTCATTATCTTTTAGCTCATGCAGATGCTCTATTTCGAGACTTTGAGCGTCTTTATGATGCATATGAACACGTAAACCAAAGTCCTTTGGGGGCCGGACCTGTAGGTGGAACAAGTATTCCAATTGATAGACACAGTACCGCAAAGATGTTGGGTTTTGGCGGAATCGTTGAGAACTCTATTGATGCAACAAGTACACGTGATTTTGTTGCAGAATATGTGGCAATGATTGCAATAATGATGACTAATCTCAGTAAAATTGCGGAGGATTTTATCCTTTGGTCTACCTCTGAATTTTCCTTCATTGAACTAGCAGATGAATTTACTTCCCCTTCAAGTGTAATGCCTCACAAAAAAAACCCTGACATTTTGGAATTAACACGAGGAAAAACTGCAGAAATCATTGGAAATCTAACTGCCATACTTTCTACTATCAAAGGACTATCAACAGGATATGGAAGGGATTTACAGCAATTCAAATCCTCTATTTGGTCTACATCAAAAACTGCTATCAGTGCATTATTAATTTTCAAGCCAATGCTTTTGACATTACAAGTAAATGAAAAACAAATGAAAAAGGCAACAGATTCAAGTTATTTAATTTCCCTTGATATTGCAGAAAAACTAGTTCAAAGAGAAATTCCCTTTAGAACTACACATAAAATTGCTGGATCTTTAGTCCAACAAGCACATAATTCTAAGAAATCTTTGATTAAATTAACAACGAGTGAAATTAAAAAATCTGTTGAAGGAACAAAAGTTGATCCCAAAATTGTTTCAGAGATTTTAAAGTCAACTACAATAGTTTCATCATTAAAAGACAGAATTTCTTTTGGTTCTTCGGGATATGCAGAACAAAAACGAATGATAAAAAATAGAATAAAAAAAATTAATGATTACAGAACAAATACAACAAAAAGAGAAAATGAAATCTCTAATTCATTACAAAATTTGAATGAGAAAATTTCTATTTTAATTAAATAAATTCGGAATAATTTGTTTTGAAAGGAAATTCCTGTGGATAGAAAAAAAATTAAAACAAGTGGTACAGTCTTGAAAGAGAAATTTTTTCGGCAGGATCCACGGTTGCAAGTTTCCCATCTACTTTTACTTCATAGGTTTCAGGATTTACCTCAATGTTTGGAGTAAGATCATTAAACAACATGTCTTTTTTTCCAATGGAACGACAGTTTTTCACAGGAACTAATTTCTTTTTTGATTTTATTTCTGATTCTAGTCCTTTATCCAATGCAAGTTGTGACGTAAAGGTTACAGATGTAGAGTGTTTTGTTTGTCCATAAGCTCCGAACATTGGTCGATAAAGAACTGGTTCTGTAGTAGGGATTGAGGCGTTTGGATCACCCATTAGTGAATATGCTATAAATCCGCCCTTGATGATCATCTTTGGTTTTACTCCAAAGAATTGAGGTGACCAAATTACAATATCAGCTAGCCTTCCTGGCTGCAGAGAGCCTACATAATCTGAAATTCCATGGGTAATAGCAGGATTTATTGTAATTTTCGCAAGGTATCTCTTTACTCTAAAATTATCATTTTTCTCATTGTCTTCTGGAAGCTTGCCTGTCATTTTCTTCATTTTATCGGCGGTCTGCCAGTTTCTGGTTGAAACTTCACCTACTCTTCCCATAGCTTGACTATCAGAGGACATCATACTCAAAATACCCTTATCGTGCAAAACATCCTCTGCTGCAATTGTCTCTCCTCGGATTCTAGACTCTGCAAAGGCTACATCCTCAGGTACTGAGGGGTTAAGATGATGACATACCATCATCATATCAAGATGTTCGGCCAATGTGTTTACAGTAAATGGTCTTGTAGGATTTGTAGATGAAGGAAGTATGTTTTCTTTCCCTGCAATTTTTATTATATCAGGAGCATGACCTCCTCCAGCTCCCTCAGTATGATAAGTGTGAATTGTTCTTCCATTAATTGCGTTTATGGTGTCATCTACAAATCCACATTCATTTAGAGTATCTGTATGGATAGCAACTTGAGTATCTGTTTTGTCTGCAACACTCAGTGCAGAATCAATTACAGCAGGAGTTGCACCCCAGTCTTCATGTATTTTTAGTCCACAAGCCCCTGCTTCTATTTGTTCAAACAATGCAGTTTGGAGAGAATCGTTTCCCTTTGCAAGAAAACCAAAATTCATTGGAATTTCATCAACTGATTCAATCATCCTGTGGATGTTCCATTTTCCTGGAGTGCATGTTGTTGCGTTTGTTCCATCGGCAGGGCCTGTTCCTCCTCCAATCATTGTGGTGGTACCATTACAAATTGCATGAATTGCTTGTTGAGGGGAAATAAAATGAATATGTGAATCAATTGTTCCTGGAGTACAAATGGTATGTTCACCTGCAATAATCTCAGTGTTTGATGAAATTATCATATCAACTCCATCCATTATGTTTGGATTACCTGCGTTTCCTACACCAACAATTTTTCCGTTCTTTATGCCAATATCGGCTTTGATAATTCCAAGAATAGGGTCTATCACAACTGCATTAGTAATTACCAGATCAAGGGATTCTTTTCTTGGTACTCCACTTGCCTGTCCTTGTCCATCCCTAACGCTTTTTCCACCACCAAATACCGTCTCATCGCCATATCTGATCAAATCCTCTTCAATCTCAATAATCAAATCAGTATCTGCCAGGCGTACTCTATCACCTACAGTAGGGCCAAACAAATCAACATAGGTTTTTCGAGGAATACTTAGAGTCATTATTTTATTCCTTTGAATCCCTGTTCTACTGCTTTTTTGAAAGCATTTTTTTGATTTTCTTTTAGGCTTCCATTAACCAAACCACTAAATCCATAAACAACTTTCTTCCCGCCAAATTCTGTAAGTTCGATTATCTTTGTTTCTCCTGGTTCAAATCTTACAGATGTTCCTGCCGGAATATTGAGATGATATCCGTAGGATTCTTTTCTTGTAAAATCAAGTGCCTTGTTTACTTCAAAAAAGTGGGTATGAGATCCCACCTGAATTGGTCTATCTCCTGTATTGTTAACACTAACTGATATAGTGGATTTTCCAATGTTAGCCGTTATTGCTTCACTTGATGGAAAATATTCACCTGGAATCATTTTTTTCACACTATAGGGTCATGAACTGTTACCAGCTTTGTTCCATCTTCAAAAGTTGCTTCCACTTGAATAGAACGAATTAGATCTGAAACCCCTGGTAAAACATCATCTTTTGATAAAACTTTTTTTCCAGAGCTCATTAGTTCTGGGACAGTTTTACCATCTCTTGCTCCTTCCAAAATATGATCAGCAAGAATAGCCATTGCTTCTGGGTGATTAAGTTTCAATCCACGTCTTTGTCTTCTCCTAGCAAGTTCTGAGGTTACAAAAACATTTAGCTTTTCTAATTCTCTAGGAGTAAGCATCATTGAACTTGATAGTTTATTGTGGTATTTAATAATTAAAACCCAAAAAGGTTCAAAAAAAAGTATAACTTTATCAAAATACAAAGTTATTTGTGTTACAAGTTAATGCACCTATTGGAAATATTTTTGTGGATAAAGAATTCATTGATTTAAAAAACATGAAATTTGAAAAGCTTAGGATTTCCAGAATGGATTTAGAAAAAAGAATTTTTAGGCAAAAAACTGATCTTGGGACGGATATTGGATGGAATTTAGATCCCGGAATTAGACTTCGTCCAGGAGATGTTTTTAAAAAAGAAGGCAAGAAAATTGTTTTAGAACAATTACCTGAAAAGGTAATTTCAGTTAAAATTAAGGCTAAAAACAAGGCTGAATTGATGTTTCTGGTAGGACACATTGTTGGAAACAGGCATAGACCTGTATCCCTTCAAGGAGACGAAATTTTATTTCCCATACAAGCCGACTCAGAACTTGAAACCTTTGCAAAACTTTTTGAAGGAATTATCAATAGTATCGAATTGACAATAAAGGAGCAAGTGTTTTACCCAACTTTAGGTGGTGATTTACATGAGCATTGATGAAATTGAGCAGGAGTTAGGTGTAATGCAGTTATCTGATTCTTTTTTCCCTATTGGTATTTTTACCACTTCAAATGGAGTGGAATTTCTATTTAATGAAAAAAAAATTCAGGGAGTAGTAGATTTGATCGAGTTAATTAGGATTAACATTATACACCAAATAGGTCCAAATGATTGTGTTGCACTTGCAAATGCAATGGATTGGGCAAAAAACAATGAATTTGATAAAGTAATAGAGGCAGATAATTTAGTCTTTGCTACAAAAACAATTAAAGAAATTCGAGATGCCTCAGCAAGATCAGGTGTACAATTAATAAAATGTGTATCAGAATTTATCAAAGACAATAACATTTTGAATCAGTACAAGGAAAGTATGGCCCAAGAAAAAGTACATGGAATATTTCCTGTTGCATTTGGGGTTTGTTGTAATTCCCTAAAAATTACAAAAGAAAAAAGTATGGCGATGATGCTATATGGTTTTAGTGTAGGTGTTATCGGGGCCGCATTGCGACTAGGATTAATTCAGCATCTTGAAAGTCAAAAAATTCTCCACAGTTTAAAACCTCTTATCAGTCAAACTATCAAAGAACATTCCAATAAATCTATTTTTGAAATGTGTCAGTTTGCTCCTCAAGTTGACATTATTCAGATGTCACATGAGAAAATGGATTCTAAAATGTTTATAACATGAAAATTTAATTTTTTATCATGGCTCATATTCCAAGGGTTGGTATTGGAGGACCAGTGGGTTCAGGAAAAAGCATGCTTATAGAGCGTTTGGTCCCCATGTTGGCAAAAAAAGGATACAGCGTAAGTATTATCTCAAATGATGTAATTTCAAAAGAAGATGCAGATCGAATGAGGGCCAATTTAGCCACAAAAAAGGGATTACTTCCTGAAAATTTAGTTATTGGCCTTGCCACAGGGGGTTGTCCACATACCGCAATTAGAGAAGATCCTTCCATGAACCTTTCTGTAATTGAAGAATTAGAATCACAACACCCTGATCTTGATCTTATAATTATTGAAAGTGGAGGAGACAACATAACTACAACATTCAGTCCAATTCTTGCAGATTATTTTATTTACATAATCGATGTTGCAGGTGGAGACAAGTATCCAAGAAAGGGTGGTTTGGGAATTGAAAGCTCTGATCTTTTAGTTATTAACAAAATTGATCTTGCCAAGTTGGTAGGTGCAGACCTGGAAATTATGTTAAGGGATGCAGAAAAAATTAGAAAAGAAAAACCTTTTGCATTTATCAACTGTAAAACTGATGAAGGAATCATGAATGTAACTGAACATATAATCCACGATGTTTTATTTGGTTCTGAACCAAAATCTACTATTGCACAAAAGGTTTGATTCTTGAATAAACTAGACTTTTACACGCCAGATGACACACCAAAGGAAATCCAGGCTTATGGTTCTCCCGTAAAACAATTGGGAATTGGAAAATCTGGTAAGGTAGGTATACTTGATTTGGAACTACAAAAGAACAATATGGGTAAGACCGTAATCACTAAACAATTTTTTCAAATCCCTTTACAAATCCAACGAGCATTATATCTTGAAAAATCTTTACCTGAAATGGCATATCTATTTGTTGTTTCACCTTCTGGAGGAATTCTTCAAGGAGATAGATACAGAACAGATGTGCTATTAAAAAACAAAGCCATTGCCCATATTACCACTCAGGGGGCCACAAGAGTTTACAGTATGGACTCAAATTCTGCATCACAAATTGTAAACATTACTGTTGATCAAAATTGTTATCTTGAATATATTCCAGATCAGATAATCCCGTACCAAAACTCTAGATATTATCAAAAGGTGAATCTCAAAGTTCATGAAAATTCCACTTTAATTTATTCAGAAATTTTAACTCCAGGAAGAGTAGCTATGGGAGAATCTTTTGAATATGACATTTGTTACCTTCGAACACTGTGTAAGAATCAAGACAAGAAAATTCGATTTTTAGAAAATACAAAAATCGAGCCAAAAAAACAAAGATTAAAGGATTTTGGAATATTAGGAGAATATAACACGGTAGGAACAGTTTATGTTTTAACTAGTAAAGAGAGAGTAATTGATCTAGAAAATTGTATAAATCAAGAAATTAAAAATTTAGAGGGAGTTTCATTTGGAACTTCTATTCTACCAGATGAATCCGGAATAATAATAAGAATTCTAGGAAATAAAACGGATAAAATTTTTGATGTAATTTTCAAAACAATTGAAATAGCCAGAAAGAAAATTCTGGGAGCATCATTTAGTAAAACCAGAAAAAATTAAAACTACAAGAATACAGGTGATATGCCAAAAACTTTTTACTTTTAAAAATTATAAAAATTCTATTTTTTTAATTTTGAAACAAGTCCTGCATAAATAAATGGCAATATTGTTGTAACTTCTGCATGAAGTGTTGTCTGTTTTGCCTGCTGTGTTACCTTTCCCCAAGATATTGCTTCTTTAACTAACGCTCCACTAAGACTTCCATCAAATTCTTGTGCGGTTGTAATATAAAATGCATAATCTAACCCATCTCGATATTGGTTCCACCATAATGTGTGGTGCTTTGAAATTCCTCCACCAATCATAAAGGCCCCTGACTTTTTTGCTTTGAAAATTAGTCCAGAGAGTAGTTCTGCATCACCAATCATATTTAATTTGAAATCATGATGCTTTTGTGTGAAAAGCCAAATTTGGCTCCCTACTGCACCATCCATAATTCCTGGAACCACTACGGGAATTTCATTTTTGTACGCCCAAAAAAGAAATGAATCCTCTCCTAAATGTTTCCCAATCATTTTGCATATTTCAGCAGTGGTCATCTCTTTTTTCCCATTTTGATATTCCTCCTCTAAGAATGCCTGCATCTTGTCTTCAATAATTGGTCCATAACTATCCATAGGCACCAATACATTGCCTAATCGGTGAATGTTTTGGTCCATTAATTCCTGATCATCCATAGTAAACGAGCCCTCTTTGTAATGTGAGAAATGTTTTGCGATATCATGATCTAATGCCCCACAAGTTGTCATGGCTACATCGAACCACTTGTTTTTGATCATGCTTTTGATGATTCCTCTAGTTCCAGTAGATACTAAGGCTGCTACAAAGGAGACAAATCTTAGACATTGATCATCTGAAATCATTTTTGTTAAAATTTCCAATCCTTCAGAAAGATTTACTGATTCGAATCCTCCTGATTGAGACAATTCGTCAAAAATTTGTTCTATTGATGTGCTTGAATCAATTTTAATATCTTTGACTGGACGGCCAGGTTTTATCATGAATTTTTTCTTTGATTTCGATTATAAATTCCTGCCTAGAGTTTATTCAAAAAGTTTAGTGGCAAAAATTTGGATTCCTTTACGGATTAAATTCTATATAGTCTTAATCTTTTCAATTCCAAAAGTAATTCCGTAATAGTCTGAAAATGAAATATCGGTAATTCTAAGATTAAATTTTTTTAAAATTATTTCTATAGTGTTAAACGATACTTTTTCTTGATTTGTTTTAATTTTGAAATTATCATCTATTACTAGTCTCTCCCAATCAGGAATATTATTCTCTATGAATTCAAAAATTTCATCATATTCATTTATTATTTTTTCATTCAAATTTATTTTCATCTATCAAGTCGAACTTTAAATCTTTGGAGAGATATTTGTTTTAGGTATAGATAAAAATAAGTGATTAGAATTTAAATTACGTCTCACAAACCAGATCAAGGAAAAAAACTTTCTGTGAAGAGCAGATTAATTTTAATTGCAATAATGTTTATTGTTATTAATCTAATTTTCTACTTTGGTTTTGATTCTTCTAAGGATTCAGAAAATTCTGTTGAGGTTGATGATCAAAATCAAATGAATTTGGAAGAAAATTCAGGTTTGGAACCTAAAATTACTAATCCAATTAACCCCTAGTACTGATCAATTAAAAATTTCCAAAGGTAAAAATGAAAAATTCTGGAATAAATTCTAAATCACTCTAATTTTAAATATTATTTTGCTTTAGAATAATAACTTAAATATGTTCCAAAATATTCTCATCTGTTCGTTTTCGACAAAAAATAACAAACATGTTATTGATGTTTCATTTGAATTGGCAAAAAAATTTGATTCAAAAATTATCTTGCTAAAATGTATCCATAAAGAACTCCCTACTTTTGCTTTGTTCCATACAAAATCAGAAAAGAAAAAACAAGAACAGTTAACTAAAGAAATTCAAAAAGTATTAGATGAAACTGAAGAATTGGCAAAACAAAACAATATTTCCTTAAAGACGGAAAGTAGTTTTGTGGAATCATTATCAGGATATGTTTCTTCGTATGTAAACAAGAATGATATTGATCTTTTTGTTGCCGATTCAACACCGCCCTCAGAAATTTCAGTAAATGATCATAAAGATATTGTAAATAATATTTACAAGAATATTGATTGTCCAATTCTTACCTTAAAGTAATTTTAAATTCTAAACCCTGCAATTAATTTTTTATTTTACAGAAAACACATTTTTTCAAAAAACTTCCTATCATTATCTAGTAATAATGATGCATTTGTCTTTGTTCTAATCCTTCTTGTTCAAAATGATTGTGGGCTTTCCCACCATCATGGTGAGCATGGACAGTTCCATCAATGTGGCAGTGAGTGTTGTCAATTAAATCCTTCATAAAAACATCATCTACATTTAGTATCATATTTGTTGCCTCAACTGCAGTTTTGAGAACCTGTTGCTTTACAACCACGGTTTCTATAATTCCAGTTGAAGCCATATCTAAAATTTTTCTCCTGCTAGAATCAATACCATACCATTTTACTTTACCATTTGATTCTGAAAATTTTTTTCGTAGTTGTGTTAAGGTCTCTAACATATCCATTCCTATATTTTGTGCCAAAGTCAGGATTATTTGTTCCAAGGAGTCTGCAAATCTCTCTATAGCAATCTGTTCCTTTCCTTCCACACTGGCTGCCTTTTCTCTAATTTTTTGGGCTAATATCCATTCTATCGAACCAGCTCCACGAATTATGAAAGGATTTTCAATAAAATTTCTCAGAACATAAAAGGCATTCAGAACATTTCTGTGGAATTCATCAAGATATCGTTTTGAATTAGCTCTCAAAAGCAAAGTTACGGATTTTGGGTTATCCCCTCCTTCTACAAAAACCATTTTCTCCCCACCTGTGGTTTTCTCATAAACTTTTTTTGCAAAACCTAGTTCATCACTAGATATTTTCTCTATATCCTTGCAAGTTTTTGCACCGGTTGCTTTTTCTAACCACCATAAATCATTGTACTTTACTCTCCTCATCGAAATAATTCCTTTTTTGGCAAGAGCTTCTTGAACAAACTCATTTACTCCTTTTCTGGATATTACTACATTAGCTCCTGAATCTGAAATATTTTTTACAAGCGTCATCAAATCTTTATTTTCTTGATCAAAAAATAGACTCATTTGTTGTGGTGATTCTATTTCTATCTGCGCTTCTGTTTTTGTTCTCATTGTTTCTAATGATTCATTTATCAACAGAATTTTTGCATTTTTGATAGTTCTAGGCATTTCTGAACTGTCTATTGTTTTGTCAATTACTGTACCTTTCACTAATTGGATATCTGTAATGTTTCCTATTTTTTCTTCAATCTTTATGTCATCTACATCTACCTTTCCACGATTAAAGTTGGAAATATCACAAATTGCCTCTAGAATAAGGTCAACAATATTTACATTTTCTTCCTGCAAATCAAAAATAGCTTTTCCTTCCAAACATGTAACCAATAATTGTTTCATTATTTTTCGGTCTTCTCTATCTGATTTTATCTTAATTTCATCTAAGGCATCTAAAGCAAAATCTAGACTTATCTCAAAACCTCTGGTAATAGCAGCAACGGGAATCCCCATTTTTAGTAACTCTTCAGCATTATGGAGTAAACTGCCAATCAAAACAGCTGTTGATGTTGTACCATCTCCAACATGAGTATCAACTGTATTTACGGCATCTATTACAGATTTGGCAGCTGGTTGAACAACATCTACTTTTCTCAAAAATGCACCACCATGTTTTGTAATAGAATCCTCTCCTAGAATATCGATATACATTTTTTCCATACCTCGTGGACCGAGAGATGTTTTAACAATTTCTGTTACAAGTCTACTTGATAATAAATTGTATTTTTGTGATTCTTGTAAACCAACACGAGAAACTTCTTGATCAAGTAAATCAGGATATTTCATTCATTATTGGTCTCATCTAAGATATTAAAACATATTTACTAAAAATAAAAATTTTTAAAAAGTTATTTTTTATTGAAGTAGATTCAGTAAATTTTACATCGCATTCTTGCTTTCAATATCCTCATCAGGATCGGAGGTATTAGAATTCTGTCCTCCTGGCATTCCTTCGTCTCCTCCTTTGAAGTGTTTTAGATCTTCTCCTGCAATAACATCTTCCTCTGGTGGAACATAGTCTCGTACATCATGTCTGGCTTTTCCTGGGTACTTGCTTTGTGTTGCAAGAGCCACTGCAATAAACAAGATAAATGAAACAACTGGGGGTATCATTGTATCTAAGCCCGCCCATTCTTCTGGCATGGTAAAGAAGAAGTATAATCGCAACGCTGAACCAACAAGTAAAGATGCAATAGCTGCTGGCATGTTTGCCTTTTTCCAAAACAATCCAAATGTTAGTGGCGCAAAGGCTCCTGCAAACACAATGTCAAATGCTAGAATAAGGTAAATTCCTGGCGCTGGCACGAAATAACCAAGAGCTGTCCCGGCTACCATCATTGGAGCAATTACGATACGTGTAACAATGAGTAGTTTGCTATCACTCCAATTTGGTTTACCCATCCAACGCCTTCTGATTATTCTCTGCATCATATTTCGAGAGATTACACTTGATATGGCAAGAAGGCCTCCACTGGCAGTCTACATCGAGGCTCCAATTACTCCCATAAGTATTGCTGCGCCAATTGCAAAGGGCATAAATTCTGTTGATAAAACTGGTAATGCTAAATCTGGTGCAGTGTCTGCTGGAAGATAGTAAAATGCTACAATTCCTAACATGCTAGTTGGGACTACCGTAAACAAGGTAAGGGCTCCTCCCATCAATGCACCCCTTTGAGCAGTTTTCGGGCTCCTAGCTGAGAATACCCTTTCCATAAAGTCAAGTGCAACAATATCTCCCAACCCTAATGCAAGAATAGCTCCCCAATTGATCAACGCTCCATTGGCGATATCGTATAATCCAGAAAGATCCATGAATTCTGGCGGAGCGTTATTGTAGATAACATCCCATGGAACATCTGAAAAACCTCCTGCAAAGAAAAGGAAACCTGCCCAGAAAGAACCTATTGCAAGATAAACTTGAAACAAATTTGTATATGCAGATGCAAATAATCCACCTGCAATTGTATACGCCACAACTACTAAGGCTGAAATTGTTATTCCCCAGAAATAGTCAATACCAAAAACAACTTCTAAAATAAATCCACTTGCAGCTAAATTCCCTGCAACAAGAACTAGAAAACTAATAATCATTAAAACTCCAGAAATTCCTTCTGCCCCATTTCCAAATCTTCTAAAATAGAAATCTGGTAATGTAATCATTGACATTTTGTTTAATGGTTTTGCATAGAAGGCTGCAGTTACTAACAAACATAGACCTAGACCTAATGGAATAACTGCACCTGCCCAAAATCCAAATTCAAAAACTAGTGCAACATTACCTAAAGAAGAATTTCCATCAACTGCTTGAGCTGCAAGCATCGTACCAACCATGGCCAACGGTAAACTTTTTCCGGCAACTATCAATCGTTTACCACTATTCTTGACTAATTTACCTGCAAATACTCCAACTACAAGTGTAATAATAATAAAGGCGGCAACTGCGATTCCGAAGCCCGACATTTCCACCATTAATTAATTAAATTTAAAAAATTATATAAATTTTCATTAAAACAAGTATTATACGATTTTCCCGAGTAAAAATACGTATAATACATTATTATGATGAGATTTCTGTAAATTTTATAGTTACAGACCCTCGTTTTAACAACTTACTCCTTAAAATGTAGCAAATTATGACTTTCAGATATTAAGATCTAAAAATTTTAAGAAAACGTTAACAATTAACTTCCACATGATTTTTTCTCGTAAATTATTGCAATATCCAAAAAAGAATTTTTTAAAAATATAGTTTCTAATTTTTGGACTAATTTCAAAATCTTTTTTATTGAATCCTATTAGGAAAACCATGGACAAACAATATGCTTTTGCAGTTATTTTTATTATACTGGGAATTGGGATAAGTCAATCTGGAGAATCCAATCCTTTTTACTCTGGTCTAGGATGGGGGATCGTAGCGATGGGGTGTCTTTGGGTAGCAATTCGACTAATAAAGGAATTGAAAAAAAAAGACTGAAATACATTCTTCAAAAAATAATATAAACATCAAATTCTTCTATTCGATATGCCGGGAAAAGGATATGCAACAGTTGGCCTGAAACCAACTGTAATAGCTAGACTGCAAGACATAACTGATAAAGCCTATCCAGGAATGTTTCTTCCCAGTACCTTGATTATTATGATGAATGAAGTTAAGAAAGGATATTACTCAGTTGAACCTCATGATATAAAATTGGATTTGACTGGTCATTACAATACTATAACCATTAGATCTGATGTCCAAGAATGGTTAGAGGAAAACCAAGAAAAATTTGGTGAAGAGTATGAAAAAAAATATCGAGCAAAATGCTTTACAAAATTTGTTAGTTATTTTATCATAAATATGCTTGAGTCAAAATATGAGGCTACTAATCATGCCATTCATTTAAGAAAAACAGATTTTAAATGTCTCCAAAAGGAATATCAAAAACAGAAAAATAATTCCAATGAAAATTTAAGCTTTGAACAATTTGTTGATGATTACGTAAATGATTTATTTGGAAAAATTAAAGCAGCCAAAGAGTTACTAACGATATAAAATCCATTTATTTTTAATAATTTTTGAAAAATATAAAAAATTAGAGTGGAGTCATAGTATCAATCAATCTTGCATTTGTGACTTGCCCATCTTTTTCTTGAATTTCAAGGTCTACTGTGTATTTCAGTGAATCTAACATGAAATTAACTTGAACATCCCACGCTTCTCTTGGTCCTTTTTCAGGAATTTCAAAGGTTTCATTGACCCTAAAGTCACTGACATTTCCATAAAGAGCACCAATTACTCTGCTAGATTCTCTTTCAATATCTTCAGGAGTGCTAACTTTTTGCATCAATTTATTTTATACAGGACAAATATAAAAATATTGTAAATAAAATTTTAATTGATTTTTAAAATATGTTCTCATAATTTTGAAAGTTTTTTTAAAAGAGACTCTTTTTTCATTTTTGCCAATTCTACTTCAGCTTTATTTTTATGATAAATTGCTGTTTGATTGTCAGGATCAAGTTTTAATGCTTTGGTATACCATTTTATAGAATCTTCATATTTTTTTAATGATAAAAGTAATTTTCCTTTATAGCTTATTGCATATACGAAATTTGGGTCTATTTTCAGAGCTTTTTCACAATATGAGAGAGCTTCATTATATTTTTTTGAATGCTCTAAAAGCCATACCATACTACCCAAAGCAAAAACATTCTTTGGATCAAGCTCTATTGCACACTCACAATAGAATCTAGCTTCCCCAAACTTTTTCAACGAAGAAAGAGACACTCCTTTACTGTAAAGGGCTCTAACATTATTTGGATCATATTCTAAAATTTTATCAAAGCATTCGACTGCCTTTTTGTATAGCCCTGTTCTATCCAAGACCAGTCCTTTGTTTAATAAAGCATCTGAACATTTTGGGTCAATTTTCAAAGCTTTATCATAAAATGCAAAAATTTCCTTATTCCCAAATCCCGCAAAATCAAGGGTCCACCCCTTGGCCACAAGGGCCTTGGTATTTTTATTGTCTATCTCTAGCGCTTTGGTATAGATTTTTATGGCTTCCTCATGTTTTTTCTGTTTTGTGAGTTTTTGCCCTTTTTCATATAAAATATTAGATTGACGTGAATCCTCATCTAACGCCTTTTTTAAGAACGAAACAGCCTCGGAATCTCGTTTTAATATTCCAAGAAATAGACTTTTGTTATAGAGGGCAGCAGAATGCCTTGGATTTTTCATTAAAACCTTGTCAGTGACCTCTAGGGCTTCTTTATTAT
>Ga0102947_1000056_pt1 | contig 38740 bp, 33 predicted proteins | sample SalPon2A_A_D2_MG_FD_78210 | JGI IMG/M metagenome (GOLD analysis project Ga0102947, IMG submission 78210) | Soil microbial communities from South San Francisco under conditions of wetland restoration - Salt Pond MetaG R2A_A_D2_MG | ecosystem: Environmental > Terrestrial > Soil > Wetlands | place... | reverse complement strand
ACCTACGCCGAGTGCAACTGCCCCCTGGCCCGCGGCCCCTACCAGTACGGTCGCGGCGGCGACCAGTGGTCCTGCGACGCCGGCACCGACCTCACCTGGTCCGCCGCCTTCGACCCCGCCGGCTGCCCCGAGAAGCCCGGCATGGGCACCATGGCGGCCCCGGCCACGGATCGCTAGGGGCTCTCGCAGACATGAAGCTCGACAAAAAGAAACGGTTGGAAGACAAGGGTTGGCGGATCGGTTCCGCGGCGGATTTCCTCGGTCTCTCACTAGAGGAAACCTCGAAGGTCGAGCTTCGACTAGAACTGACTGAGGTCACAAGCGGGGCGGAGGAAACCATCAAGAAATGAGTGGATTCGCCGAGGGCGCCGCCCTGATCGGTGGACTGAAGCGGCTTCTAATCGAATGGCTCAAGACGCCTGCAAACATCGTCATAAACATCAAATAAACCATTGATGATGCGGCTCGCCTCATCTGCACCAAAGCTGAATCCACCAACGTGGGGGTCACCTATGGAAGGATCATATGAAGACTCTAGCTTCTCAAGAAGGGAAAGTAGCCTGCTTGCTTGGGAGTCAGGTAAGTCCAACAAGGATCTATCGGTATGCAAACTATCAAGATGAGGAAAGTAGGCGCTAGCCAGACGCACCAGGATAGTATCGTCAAGCTCAGCAATAGAGGTCAGTGCTAGGTAAAGCTTTTCGTGGATGTAGTCGAGATTCAAGGGGAAACCTAGTGACTTAGGACTCATATTTACCTCCTTGTTTTTGCCATCAAGAATCCAGCTTCATCATATATCCTCCAGAAGCTCCCAGTAGTAGAATTGGCTAAGCAGGCAACCATCCACCATCTAACTGCAGATCAGCGGGTGAACACCGGATTCTCGCTGGGCGCCCGTTCGAACTGCGCGTCCCCGACGCAGCTCCGCCGGTTCTTCGGGTGTGGGGGCTCGCGGGGCCAGGAGTGGGCGAACAGTGCGCTGGGGGTGCTGTTGGAGTGAGGGGGGACTGACGGGCTGACCGGTTGGGAGAGGTGGGTGGGCGGGGATTCGGAGTGACCAAGGGTGCAACCCCCACACCGGCGGCGTCAGCCGCCGGCGCGCCTTGAGCCCGCTCCTGGCCCCGCGAGGCCCCACACCCACCTCACCACCGCCGGCCCTCCGCGGATCCCTCCCCCCCTCGCCTCGCCGGCCCTTTCCTTCCTCCGCCGCTCCCACCTCCGTTACCATCCCCCCATGGACAACGCCTCCCTCGCCCGCACCCTCTCCGAAGTCGCCGACATGCTGGAGATCGAAGGCGCCAACCCCTTCCGCATCCGCGCCTATCGCAACGCCGTCCGCACCATCGAGACCCAGACCACGCCGCTCTGCAAGTGGGTCGCCGACGACAAGCCCCTCACCGACCTCCAGGGGATCGGCAAGGAGATGGCCAGCCACATCGCCGAGATGTGCGAGACCGGCCAGCTCACCCAGCGCGAGGACCTGGCGGAGCGCATCCCGGCGGGCCTCATCGACGTCATGCGGCTTCCCGGGGTGGGGCCGAAGAAGGCGGCGAAGCTGTTCGAGGAGCTGGGCATCGGCACGGTGGACGAGCTGGAGGAGGCGGCCCAGGCCGAGAAGGTGCGGGAGCTGGCCGGCTTCGGCGCCAAGAGCGAGGCGAAGATCCTCCAGGGGATCGAGGACTTCCGCCACCACACCGCCCGGGTGCGCCTGGACCACGCCGACCGCCACATCCAACCGCTGCTTGAATACCTGCGCGACGGCGGCGAGGCGAAGACCGTGGAGGTGGCCGGCTCCTACCGCCGGCGCCGCGAGACGGTCGGGGACGTGGACCTGCTGGCCATCGTCGAGAATCCCGAAGCCGGCACGACCTTGATGCAACGCTTCCTCGACTACCCCCAGGTCGCCGAGGTGCAGATGGCCGGCGACACCCGGGGCAGCGTGCGCTTCGGCTCCGGCTTGCAGGTGGACCTGCGCATCCTGCCGCCGGAGAGCTACGGCGCCGCCCTGGTCTACTTCACCGGCTCCAAGGAGCACAACGTCCGCCTGCGCCAGCGCGGCGTCGAGGCGGGCCTGCGGATCTCCGAGTACGGGGTCTTCAAGAGCGACGGCGAGGAGGCGGACGGAGACGAAGCCGACGACCCCACCGCCGGCGAGCGCGTCGGCGGCGCCGACGAGGCCGAGGTCTACGCCGCCGTCGGCCTGCCCTGGATCCTCCCGGAGCTGCGCGAGGACCGGGGCGAGATCACCGCCGCGGCCAAGGACGAGCTGCCTGAGCTCATCACCCTGGACGACCTCCGGGGCGACCTCCAGATGCACTCCACCTGGTCCGACGGCAAGACCTCCATCGAGGAGATGCTGGTGGCCTGCGCCGAGCGCGGCTACGAGTACTTCGCCTTGACCGACCACTCCAAGGCCCTGGCCATGACCGGCGGCCTGGACGCCGAGCGGGTGCGCCAGCAATGGGAGGAGATCGACGAGGTGCAGGCCCGCCACCCGGAGATCCGGCTCCTCAAATCGCTGGAGGTGGACATCCTGGCCGACGGCAGCCTGGACCTGGAAGACGAACTGCTGGAGAAGATGGACGTGGTGCTGGTCTCGGTCCACTCCCGCATGTCGCTGCCGGCCGACCAGCAGACCGAGCGCATCCTCACCGCCCTGGCCCACCCCGAGGTCGATATCCTGGCCCACCCCACGGGCCGCCGCCTGGGCCACCGGAAGGCCATGGACTTCGACGTCGACGCGGTGCTCGAAGCCTGCGCCGAGCACGGCGTGGCGGTGGAGCTGAACGCCAACCCGGAGCGCCTGGACCTGAAGGACAGCCACCTGATGCGGGCCCGGGAGCTGGGCATCCCGGTGGTCATCTCCACCGACGCCCACAACCCCCGCAGCCTCGGCCTCATGCGCTACGGCATCGAGCAGGCGCGGCGCGCCTGGCTGCGGCCGGCGGACGTCCTGAACACCCTCCCCCTCGACGAGTTCCTGACCGCCATCGGCCACCCCGAGGCGGGCTGATCGGGCAGCCCCGGAAGAGATTCGGGGCGCCGCGAAATCCTTTCGCCATGCCGCACGTATAAAAGGTGGTAGCTTGAAGCACAACTGCGCCTACTTGCACCACTGCGCCCATACGAAAGACCGCACCGAAACAGCTCAGCCCTACCCGGCACGCTGGCACCATCGCAACCACAACAGATCCATGAGGAGTTTTCGATGATTCTCAGAGCTTCCGCACTGCGGACGTTCCTCACCGCCTTCGTCCTGATCGCCGCCATCGCGGCGACGGTCCCGGCCTCGGCCCAGGACCTGGCGTCCTTTGAGGAACGGACCACCGTTCATACCCTGGACAACGGCTGGACCTTCATCCTGGTGGAGCGACCGGTGGCCCCGGTCTTCTCCTTCGCCACCTACGTCAACGTCGGCTCCGCCCAGGAGGTTCCGGGCATCACCGGCCTGGCCCACATGTTCGAGCACATGGCCTTCAAGGGCACCGACCAGATCGGCACCACCGACTACGAAGCCGAGCTCAAGGCCATCGACGCCGTGGAGGAGGCCTACCAGGCACTCCAGGCCGAGCGCCACAGCCAGCAGCCGGACGAGGCCAAGGTCGAGGAGCTCGAGGCCGCCTTCGAAGCCGCCCAGGAGAAGGCCGAGGAGTACGTCGTCCCCAACCAGTTCGGCGAAATCGTCGACCGTGCCGGCGGCGTCTTCCTCAACGCCTTCACCAACTCCGACGTCACCGGCTACTTCTACTCTCTGCCGGCCAACCAGGTCGAGACCTTCGCGTACCTCGAGTCGGGCCGCTTCCTGAACCCGGTCTACCGCCAGTTCTACAAGGAGCGCGACGTCGTCCAGGAGGAGCGCCGGCTGCGCACCGAGAGCCAGCCCGTCGGCCGCATGATCGAGCAGATGCTGGCCGCCGCCTTCGTCGCCCACCCGTACCGGCAGCCCACCGTCGGCTACATGAGCGACCTCCAGTCGTTCACCATCACCGACGCCAAGGAGTTCCACTCCAAGTACTACGTGCCGGGCAACATGGTCACCGTGGTGGTCGGCGACATCGACCGCGAGCAGATGGTCCCGCTGCTGGATACCTACTTCGGCCGCGTCCCCGCGGGCAAGATGCCGCCCCCCCTGCGCACCCAGGAGCCCGCCCCCATCGCCGAGAAGGTGCTGACCATCCCGGACCCGGCGCAGCCGTTCTACGCAGTGGGCTTCCACAAGCCGGCCGTCACCCACCCGGACCAGCCGGTGTTCACCGCCATCGACGACATCCTGTCCAACGGCCGCACCTCGCGCCTGTACCGCTCGCTGGTCCAGGACAAGAAAATCGCCGTCGCCTCGGCCTCGCTGTCGAACTTCCCTGGCTCCAAGTACCCCAACCTTTGGATCGCCTACGCGATCCCCGCGAAGGACGTCTCCAACGAAGAGGTCGCGGCGGCCATCAAGGACGAGATTGAGCGCCTGAAGACGGAGCCGGTGTCGGAAGCCGAGCTCCAGCGGTTCAAGACCCGGGCGAAGGCGAGCCTGATCCGTAGCCTGGGCTCCAACCGGGGACTGGCCAACAACCTGGCCCGCTACCAGACCTTCTTCGGCGACTGGCGAGAGCTGTTCCGCTACATCGACCGCCTCGACGCGGTCACCGCCGAAGACGTCCAGCGCGTCGCCCGAGCGACCTTTTACGACACCAACCGCATCGAGGCGATGATCGAAACCGAGACCCCGGAGGAGCCCGCCTCCACCGACGCCCCGTCCGCCGACAACGACTCCGCTGAAGCCGGCTCCTGAGGAATCTCCGATGAACCAAATCCAAACCCGACTGATGGCCGCCCGACTGTTCGTCGCACTACTGATTCTCGCCCTGCTGCCGGCCGCCCCCGCCGCCGCCGCGCAGCACAACGAAAACACAAAGAAGCCCGCCGAGAGCTGGGAGGACATCGAGGTCCCGCCGCTGCCGGACCAGGAGGTCCCCCAGCCGCGCCGGGTGGAGCTCGACAACGGCATGGTGGTGCTGCTGCTGGAAGACCACGAGCTGCCCCTGGTCGAGGCCCGGGCGCTGATCCGCACCGGGTCTCGCCTGGAGCCCGCCGACAAGGCTGGCCTGGCCTCGGTCACCGGCAACGTGCTGCGCACCGGCGGCACCGAGTCCATGTCGTCCGAGGAGCTCGATGAGTTCCTGGAGGACCGGGCCGCCTCGGTGGAGACCGGCATCGGCTTGACCAGCGGCAACGCCTCCATGAGCGCCCTCACCGACGACTACCCGGAAGTGCTCCGGGTCTTCGCCGACCTGCTCCGAAACCCGGCCTTCGCGGAGGACAAGCTGGAGGTCGCCAAGACCCAGCAGCGCTCCATCATCTCGCGCCAGAACGACGACCCCCAGGAGATCGCCTTCCGTGAGTTCAACGAGCTGATCTACGGTGACGACTCGGCGTATGCCCGGGAAACCACCTACGAGTCCATCGGTAGCATCACCCGTCAGGACGTCATCGACTGGCACGACCAGTACTTCCACCCCAATCGGATCATCCTCGGCCTGGCGGGCGACTTCGACAGTGACGAGGCGCTGGCCCAGGTGCGCGAAACCTTCGGCGACTGGCCGGCCGGTCCCGCCGTGCCGGCGGACGAGGTCAGCGGCATCACCTACGAGGAGACCGACGAGGCCGGCGTCTTCTACGTCGAGAAGAACGACATCACGCAGTCGACCATCCTCATCGGCCACCTCGGCGTGCAGAAGGACCACCCGGACTACTACGCCATCGAGGCGATGAACAACATCCTCTCGGGCAGCTTCGCGTCGCGCTTGTTCTCCAGCGTGCGCAGCGAGAAGGGGCTGGCCTACTCGGTGTTCGGCGCGGTGCGCAGCCAGTACGACTACCCCGGCACCTTCATCATGTACACCACCACCAAGACGGAGACCACCGGCGCGGCCATCGACGCCCTCCTCGAGGAGGCGGATAACCTGACCGCCAAGCCGCCCACCGCCGAGGAACTGGCCAAGGCGAAGGAGGCGATCCTCAAGTCCTTCGTCTTCGAGTCCGACTCCACCGGCAAGATCCTCGGCCAGCAGTTGCAGTATGAGTACTTCGGCTACCCGCTGGACTGGCTGGAGCGTTACCGCAACGGCATCGACAACGTCACCCTGAAGGAGGTCCAGGCCGCCGCCGAGCACGTTCGGCCGGAGAACTTCGCCATTCTGGTGGTGGGCCCGTCGGAGGGCCGCGACAAGCCGCTCACCGAGTACGGCGAGGTCACCGAGGTGGACATCACCATCCCCGAGCCCGCCGCCGAGCGGGCCGAGGTCACCGCCGAGGGCCAGGCCAAGGCGATGGAGCTGCTGGGCATGATGCTCGAGACCATGGGCGGCGCCGATGTCATCGACCAGGTGGCGGCGATCCGCGCCAGCGGCTCGGTGCAGCAGATGACGCCCCAGGGGGAGATGGAGATCAAGGTCGCCCAGACCCAGGTCTTCCCCAGCGCCGTGCGCCAGGAGCTGACCCTGCCCATGGGATCGATGACCATGGTGTCCTCCGACGCCGGCGCTTTCATGACCAGCCCCCAGGGCACCATGGACCTGCCCGCGTCCCGGGCCGAAGCGATGCGCCGCTCCGCCATCCGCGACCCGCTGGCGCTGCTGAAGCTGCGCGACGACCCCTCCTTCAGCGCCACCGCGCTGGAGCCCATGGAGCTTGAGGGCACGCCTCTGGAGCGGTTGCAGATCGAGGTCAGCGGCGACGTCATGGTCGCCGCCATCGATCCCGCCACGGGCGAGCTGCGCCAGCTCTCCTACCGCGACCAGGGGCCCACCGGCGCCCCCGGCGAGGTCGTCCAGACCTACTCCGACTGGCGCGAGGTGGACGGCCTGACCTACCCCTTCGCCGTCATCGGCACCTTCGACGGCGAGCAGACGTCCAGCACCGCGCTGGAATCGCTGGAGGTCAACCCCGAGGTCGACGACGCCGACTTCGAGAAGCCGGAGTAAGGCACCCTCCATCGGCAGCACCCAAACGGCCGCGGGCAACCCCCGCGGCCGTTTTTTTATGGGCGGTTCAGAGGTTGAACAAGGGGGGATCGGGGGGGACGAGAATCTCGGGAGAGCCCTCGCTGGCGAGGCGATGGAAGTCCCTGTCGTTGAAGGTCACCAGGGCATCCACACCGCGCTCCTCCGCCGACACGAGGTGCAAGGCATCGAACACCGCGCCGGACGAAAGCCCCCGCTCGGAGCAACGGCGGATCGCCTTGAGGTAGGAATCCCCCGGGACCTCCACCGGCTTCACCTGGCGGCGCACACGGGCCAGGCTCAGCTCCACGACCTGGGGAGTGAGAGGTGGATCGAGGGGCAGCCGGGTCAGGACCGACCAGCTCTCGGCCAGCGCGTGCCAGGTGCACTCGGCGTCCACGTCGTCCCTCGCCGCCCCCTCCAGCCAAGGTAGAGCGCGGACATGGAACGGGTGGTCCTTGACCAGAGCGGGGACCAGCACCGAGGTGTCGAAGGCGAGCTTCACGCCTCGTCGGCCCCTAAACCGGCCAGGTGATCCAGCCGTTCCCGCCGCAGGTCCCGGTGATCCGGGATCTCTCCCCGCAACTTGCCGCCCAGGAGGATCAGCCCGCCCCGCTCCTCAGTCACGCTGTCGGCGTGGCGGGGCACAAGGACCAGCCGGTCCTCCTCTTCCACCAATTCCAGCCGCGTGCCGGGGGTCAGCCTCTGCCGCGTGCGGATCGCTTTGGGAATGACGAGACGTCCCGAAGCGTCGATGGTAATTTCTCGCGCCATGGTGCCATTGTACATGGCAAGGACTGGACTCGCTAGACGAGACCCTGCTGGACGAGTGCTTTTCTCAGGAGCCGGGTGTCGGATAGACGCTCAACCAGCACAGCCGGGACACACAACGCATAGCCCGCCCCGTTAACAGCAATCAGAAGAGCCTCATTTTCCACGCCAATAGAACCATAACCAAAGGACCAAAAATAGCGACGTGATAAGGGAGGTAAACCTCAAGGTACCATCGAACCTGGACCCAACCTCGACGAATTGGTCCTTTTTGAAAATAATCTGACTTCTTGGCTTGCAACAAGAGATAATCGACTTGCTCGTGGTTCTCAAATCTCTTGAGCACATTCTGGTACTTATTCATAATTGCGTCGATTGCGCTCTCCCGATTCACCTCATTTGCAACCGGCCCAGTCCTCAGCTTTCGAAGCTTACGGTACAGCTCTCCAATCTCAAGAGCGCAATCATGATGTCGACTTGATCTCAAATCATATCTGCGCGAACCTTCGAGCAGACTGATCACTAGAATGAAAATCGAAAGCGTCGAACTAACAAATCCAGTCAAGATGAAGTCTAAACCATCGATCGCAATTGGCAGTAGATTCGCTACAATCGCATAGAATGCCAGCGCTGCAATCGCGTAACTCGACCATTTCTGCTTGGCGGCGAGACGCTGACTTGCATGGAAGCGAGCTCCTTTCGTAACCCACAATTGATAGTTCAACTCTTTTGCGAAATCAGCATCCAGATAAGGCTGGGGCGCTTCGCTTTGGCCATTATCTTGATCTTGCATCTATCCTCCAATGGGATTAGGGAATTGGATGGAGTTGCGAACGGGCAGGCCTTCCCGGCTGCGCTAGGTGGATACCGCCCCGTGACCGGTTGATGGCAAAGACAACTACCTACTATACCCTCACGTCTCACGATTTTCGACCAGGGGATGTGACAGAGTCTCATGCGGCCAGACCGTCTCATGTCCATTTGTTGTTTGGGCTGAGCGAGACTTAGGACGACCAAGTGACGCCATCTCACGCTCGCTGGTGGAGCCTCCAAGCCGCCGGTAGACGCCAAGGACGAGAAGCTACTTCTCCCCGTCGCCCTGGCGCTCGCTGGCGTCCACCTCCACGGCGTCGCCGTTGGTCTCCGCCCGCCCCTTCTCCGGCGGCTCCCAGTCCTCCACCCGGGCCGCCGTCCGCACGCGCTCGAAGCGCTCGCGGACGTCCTCCCGGTCCTCGGCCTCCGGCAGACTCTCCAGGCCGCTGCGCTTGACCATGTCCGCGTGGCGCAGCACCGCCTCCAGGTCATCGCCCTCCTCGGCCCGGGCCGCCAGGTCGGCCAGGCGTTCGAGCAGTCGGATGAGCACGGCGGCGTCGCCCCGGCCGTGCTGGCGGATCTGGTTGAAGGCGGTGTCCAGCAGGTCCGGCAGCACCACCTCCGGCAGCACTACCCGCAGGTTGTCGTCACCGTCCCGGCGCACCGGGCGCAGCGGCGGGTGCTCGGCGACCCGGGCCAGCGACGCGCCCAGCAGGTCGATGCAGTGAATCGCGGTGAACGGGTCGTTGATCCCCGGCGACAGGGAGCGCACCGCCAGCTCCACCAGTTCGTAAATCAGGAACTCCACCGTCCCCGGGCTGCGCCGGCTGATCAGCGACCAGCCGTCGCGCAGATCGTCCAGCACTTCGTCGTCGATCTCGCCGCCACCGCCATCCCCCTCCGCACCGGCGCCATTGGGGAGAACGCGCAGGAAGGTGGTGCCGGCGACCACGAACTGGCCCGGCTTCTTGACGCACACCACCACCAGGTCGTGGCGCTTCGCCACCCCGGCGAGATACCCCGCCTCCACCCGGTCCAGGTAGCCGCTCTCCTCGGTCTCCACCCCGACCCCCTCCGAGCGCACCCGCTCGGCCAGCGGGGTGTCGGAGTCGAGCCCCCGCCGCCGGGAGTTCTCCTCATCCGCCAGCAGGCGGTCCAGCGCCTTCTCCAACTTCTCGGAGATCTCGCTGATTAGGTACGGCGCCTGAATGGTGAGGGCCGAGTGGTGGACAAAGTAGATGAACACCGCCAAGCTGCCCAGCGCCATCAAAAAGGCGGTGGCCAGCGACGCCTGGGGCAGGCTGGTGCCTTCCTGGGGGCTGTAGACCCGCAACACCAGCAGACAGTAGACGAAGGCCGAGAGGAAGGTTCCCAGGACCACCTGGTTGCCCCGGTCCCGGGTGTAGTTCTCCATCAGCCGGGGGCCGAACTGGCCCGAGGCCAGGGTCAGCGCGACCATGGTGATGGAGAAGGTGACGCCGGCGACGGTGACCATGGAGCCGGCGACGGTGGTGAGCAGGGCGCGGGCGCTGTCCGGGCCGAAGGTCAGCCAGGGGAGGTTGAAGTCCTGCCCCCAGCGCCGGTCGACCTCCACCATCAGGATCGCCAGGGCACAGGAGCCCAAGACCATGATGGAGGGGACGAACCAGTAGCGGCTGGTGAACCCCTGCCACCAACGTGTGATCCTCTCCAGCATCGTGCCTCCTCGCGGGTAGTGTCGGTACCGCCCCGGCGCCCTCTCCGGCGGGCGGTGTGGCCGAACCTATCAGTGCCACCTGGCAGTGGCCTTGCTTGGATTTACCCTCGTGGACCTGAACTTCAGCCTGCCGACCGTTTCCGCCATGGACACCGCGTATGCCGTCTCCGGCATTCTGATCCTCGCCTTCGTCATGCACGACGTGGTGAAAACCACCCTGGGCCAGCGCGGCGGCTACATCACCACCTGGCTCACCGCCACCCTGTGGCGCGCCGCCACCCGCCTCAGCCGCTACGGCCGCCACACCATGCTCTACGTCGGCGGCATCACGGCGGTGATCCTCATCGTCGTCGTCTGGATGGGCCTGATCTGGCTCGGCTGGACGCTGATCTTCTCCGGCGCCCGGGACGCCATCCTCGGCCCCGAGGGCTGGCCGGCGTCCTTCGGCGAGCGCATCCAGTACGCCGGCTACTCCATCGTCACCCTGGGCACCCCGGCGGGCCAGGAGCCGAGCTCCAACCTGTGGCGGGCGGCCACCGTCCTCGCCGCCGCCAACGGGTTCAGCGTGCTGACCCTGGGCATCGCCTACCTGACGCCGCTGATCTCGGCGGCCACCGAGAAGCGCCAGCTCGCCCTCTACATCTCGAGCCTCGGCGAGAGCGCCGACCAGATCCTGGTCCGGGCCTTCGACGGCGAGAGCTGCCGCGGCCTGGAGTCCCACCTGGAGCAGCTCAGCCCCATGCTGGTGCTGCTCGCCCAGCGCTACCTCGCCTACCCCGCCCTCCACTACTTCCACTCCACCAACCGCAGCTCCGCCGCCACCCCCAGCCTGGCGGCGCTGGACGAGGCGTTGACCCTGCTCGAAGCGGGGTGCGTCAAGGGCCAGCGGCCCAGCCCCTTCGCCGTGGGGGTGGCGCGGCGCGCCATCACGGTGGTCCTCGGCACCCTGGAGGGCGCCTTCGTCCAACCCGCCGACGAGGTGCCCCCGGCGCCGAAGCTGAAAGCGCTCCGCGACGCCGGCTTCGAGACCGTGGGCGAGGACGCCTACGCCGAAGCCATGGAGGAGCACGCCGACCGCCGCCGCCTGCTCCTCGCCCTGGTCAAGAGCGACGGCTGGGACTGGAACGCCGTCCACCATGACGACGAGGAGTCGGACGACGAAGAAGAACCGATGACCGAAGTCACCGCCCATGACGTGCGCCTCGACTGAGCCCATCCCAACCCCCACGCCACCCCCCTGCGGCGCTTTCTGGACAGTGACCGGGCGGAAGGTTAGACTTCCCAGGCTGAATCCGGGTATCGACCCCACCTGACTGGCTCCCCTATGCCAGCCGCTCCTGGTGTGGGGTCGTTGCTTGACGTGCGAATCCAAACGAGGCGGACCCCCTGATCGACAGAGACTCCTTGCCGGAAGCCCGCCTGGGCGGCTGGGTACAGTGCCTTTCCACCGCGTTTGACAGCGGCCTCATCCTGCTCGATGACCAGGGCGAGGTGTCGCTGATCAACGAGGTGGCGGTAAAGCTTCTGGGTAAGGACCTGGCGGCCCTGAGCGAGGCTTGGCCGGAGTTGCAGGAGACGATCTCGCAACAGCACTCCGCCGACCTGTGGGATGAAGGTGGCGAGGTCGAGGTCACCCTGCCCTCGGGAGCCGATGGCGAGGACCACCACTTCCTCCTCGACGTCGTGCCGGTGGACTTCGAGGACTGCCGCGGCCACCTGCTCCAGGTTCAGGACTGTGCCGCCGTCCAGGCGGCGGAACTGGATCGCCTGCTGGCCAGCCAGATGCACTCCATCTCCCGCCTCTACCGCTCCATGGCCCACGATCTGCGCTCCCCCTTGAATGCCATGGTGGTCAACCTGGAACTGCTCGGCGACACGGTGCGCCCCGACGCCACCGGCGAGGACTTGGTGCCCCGGCGGCGGCGCTACGTCGGGGTCCTCAAGGAGGAGATGGAGCGGCTCAACCAGCGCGTCCAGGCGTTCCTCTCCCAGACCGCCCCCGCCGACGGCATCCGGCACCGGGAGTTCGACCTGGCGGCGATGATCCGGGACATGGCCCTCTTCGTCGAGCCCCAGGCGGACAAGCAGAAGACCGAGTTGGAGCTCAAACTGCCGGAAGGCCCGCTGAAGGTCCACGGCAACCCGGACACCCTCCGCCAGGCCATCCTCTGCCTGCTGGTCAACGCCCTGGAGGCGCTGGACGGGCAGGAGGAGCGGGAGGGCGGTGGCCGCATCGAGATCGGCGCCCACCTCCTCGGCGAGGAGCTGGCCCTGTGGATCGCCGACGACGGGCCTGGGATCCCCACCGCCATCGCCGACAACGTCTTCCAGCTTCACTTCACCACCAAGGACAAAGGCAGCGGCATCGGCCTGCACGTCGCCCGTGACGTCATCGAGGACCACGGCGGCGCGTTGAGCCTGGCGCGGCCGGACGAGGCGGGACCGGGCACGGTGTTCAAGATCCGCCTGCCTGTCCACAGCGACGAACCCTCCAAGGAGAGCTGTTCCTGATGCCCCACGCACTTGCCGTCGACGACGACCCCAATTTCCTCAACGCTCTAGCTGAGCTGATCGAGGGGCAGGGTTTCACCGCCAAGACCGCCACAACCCTGCGCGATGCCCGGGACCAGTTGATGCACCAACAGCCGGACATCGCCCTCATCGACCTGCGCCTGCCTGACGGCTCGGGCATGGACCTGCTGCGGGAGTTGGAGAAGCTCGGCGACACCCAGGTCATCGTCATCACCGGCCATGCCGACGTCGATAGCGCCGTCGAGGCGCTGCGGGTCGGCGCCTCCGACTACCTGACCAAGCCGCTGGACATCGCCCGCCTCAAGGAGATCCTCGCCGGCGTCGCCCAGGGCGAGCTGTCCATGCCGGACACCACGGCACCGGTGGAAGAGGCCCGGGAGCACAAGCGCCTCGGCCTGCTCCTCGGCGCCTCGCCGGAGATGTTCGACGTCTACGAGCAGATGAGCCGCGTGGCCCCCACCGACGCCACCGTCTTTTTCGTCGGCGAGAGCGGCACCGGCAAGGACCTGGCCTCCCAGACCCTGCACATGCTCAGCCGGCGCAAGGACGCCCCGTTCCTGCCGCTGAACTGCGGCGCCATCACCCCGACGCTGATCGAGAGCGAGCTCTTCGGCCACGAGCGGGGCAGCTTCACCGGCGCCAACAAGCGCCACAAGGGCTATTTCGAGCGCGCCCACGGCGGCACCCTGTTCCTCGACGAGATCACCGAGATGCCGTTCGAGCTCCAGGTCAAGCTGCTGCGGGTACTGGAAACCGGCAGCCTGGTGCGCATCGGTGGCGACCAGGCGGTGGAGGTGGACGTGCGGGTCATCGCCGCCACCAACCGCGACCCCCACGAGGCGGTGCGCGAGGGGAAGATGCGCGAAGACCTGCTCTACCGGCTATCGGTCTTCCCCATCTCCATGCCGCCGTTGCGCGAGCGGGGCGAGGACATCGACCTGCTGGCGGACTACTTCCTGGGTGAGCTGAACGAGGCCGGCGAAGAGGAAAAGACCCTGGGCGACGACGCCCGGGAGGTGTTCCACGACCACCACTGGCCGGGCAACGTCCGGGAGCTCAAGAACGTCATGCACCGGGCCTGGATCATGGCTGACGAGGAGATCGTGCCCACATGCCTGCCGTCGCGCATGCGGGACGGCGCGGCGGAGCACCAGCGGCTGACCCTGAAGGTGGGCACTTCCATCGCGGACAGCGAAAAACGACTGATCCTGGCCACCCTGGAGAGTCTCGGCGGCGACAAGAAGAAGACCGCCAAGACCCTGGGTGTGAGCCTGAAAACACTTTACAACCGTCTCAACTCCTATGAGGAGGAAGGTGAGAAGATCACCGAGACGGACCAAGAGAAAGCCGGCGAGAACTGACGTCGGTCGCTACAGTGGAGGACTTGATGGAGCCTATGATAGGTTTTTGACAGTTCCCATAAACTGAGATGAAAGGGGAGATACAAATGAAGAAGCTTTTGAGCCCGTTGATGCTCCTGGCCCTGTTGGGCCTGATCGTGATGCCCGTCGTTTCCTGCGCTCCGGCCGATGACGACACCGCCGTGGAGGAGTCCGCTGAGGACACCGCCGAGGACATGGAAGAGTCGATGGACGAGATGGGCGATGACATGGAGGAGATGGGCGACGACATGGAGGCCGAAGGTGAGGCCGCCATGGACGAGATGGAAGAAGGCGCCGAGGAGATGGGCGACGACATGGAGGAAGCCGGCGACGAGATCGAAGAAGGAGCCGAGGACGCCATGGACGAGATGGACGACGACGGCGAGAGCTGAGCGTCAACAGAATCGGCGGTCCGCTCCTGGATCGCCATTCAAACGGGGAGGTGCCGCCTTGCGGTGTCTCCCCGTTTTCTCGTTCAGGCGTCGTTCAAGCGGTGACCAATTCCTCCAGGCGCCGGCGCAGCCAGGCCAGTTCCTCGTCGTTCACCGTGTGGCCCATGCCCGGGTAGCGGCGCAGGCTGACCTCCGCCCCCAGCGCCTCGTAGACCTGGGCGCTCTCCTCCATGCGCTGCCAGGGGACGTGGGGGTCCGGGTCGCCGGCGGCGAGCAAAGCCGGTGTGCCCTCGAACCGCCCCTCGTACCGGTCCCGGACCACCTCCTCGCCGATGAGCCCCCCAGTGAAGGCCGCCACCCCGCCCCAACGCCGCGCCCGGCGAGCCGCCGATTCGGCGGCCAGGCAGGCGCCCTGGGAAAAGCCGGCGAGCACCGTCCGCTCCGGCGGCACGCCCTTCTCCGCCAAGGCGTCGGTGACCTCCGCCACCCGGCGCAGCGCCGACGCGAGAAACGGCTGGTTCTCCTCCGTCGGCGCCAGGAACGACCGCGGGTACCAGGTGTTGCCGGCGGCCTGAGGGGCCAGCCAGACGACCTCGCCCAGAGACGCCTCCCCCGGGGCGCCCACCAGGTGCCGGGCCAGTTCGAGGATCGACTCGGCGCTGGCGCCGCGCCCATGGAGCAACACCACCGCCGCCCGCGCCTCCTCCGGGGCTGCGCCGAAGGCGGCCACGGGCATGGTGCCGTGGGGATGGGGACGGGGATGGGAACCCGCATCACCGTTCATCGGCCAACCCCTTGAAGCGAAGAAGCCAACGGAGCTTCGATGGGTGGAAGGGCGCCCTCGATGCGCTGCCGCTGGGCCTCCAACCAAGGTGGAAGCTTGAGGCCGTCCCCGAGCTCGGCGACTTCCTCGTCGAGGGTGAACCCCGGCGGGTCGGTGGCGACCTCGAAGAGAACCCCACCGGGCTCGCGGAAGTAGATGGAGTGGAAGTACTGGCGGTCGAGGACCGGGGTGACCTCCATCCCCAGCGCCACCAGGCGCTCGCGCCAGGCCACCTGGTCGGCGTCGTCAGCGGCCCTGAAGGCCACATGATGAACCGTCCCGGCGGAGATCCGGCCCCGCTCTCCTTCCGGGTCCACCACCACGTCCACCACCACCCCGGGGCCGTCACCCTCGGCGGCGAAACGGTGCCGCCGACCGCTCTCCCCGGCGGCGCCGAAGCCCATCTCCTCCAGCAGCCCGGCGGTGGGGCCGACCCGCGTCTCCCGCAGTGTCACCGAGTGGAAACCGCGCAGCGCCCGTGCCTCGTCCACCGGGCCGTCGGCCCAGGGCGGAAGCTCGGCGGCTCCGGGGTGGGCCACCAGCTCCAGCTTCAGCCCGTCGGGGTCGAGGAGGGTCAACACCTCCTCGTCGAAGCGCCGGACGGTGCCCCCTTCCACCGCCACCAACCCTTCGAGGCGCCGCCGCCACCAGTCCAACGACCCCTCCGGCACGGAGAACGCCGTCACCGTCGCCTGCCCCGTGCCCCGCCTACCCCGCTTCGCCAATGGCCACGGGAAGAAGGTCAGGATCGTCCCCGGCCTTCCCGTCTCGTCCCCGTAGTACAGGTGGTAGGTGCCGGGATCGTCGAAGTTCACCGTCCGCTTGACCAACCGCAGTCCCAGCGCCCCGGCGTAGAAGTCCAGGTTCTTCTGTGGATCCCCCGCCATGGCGGTGACGTGGTGGATTCCCCACATCGGCTTCTGACTCATGATCTCGGCCCCCTATGGTTGTTCTCACCAACTAGCTGTTGCAACAAGTAAATGACCCTCCTATTCCGTCCAGCGACTGCCTAGAACTTCTGCGAGCAATTCGCTCCGCATGAACCTACTTCAATGTGGAGTTGAATATATGCATTTGACCATCGCGCCCCGTCTCGAATAGCTTGAGTTTCATAAAACATTTCAGGATGTGTCAGAGGCCATTCTCGCCCTCGGAAACGCCCTTACCGCAAGGAGACCGCCATGAGGAAAGTTGTTTTGAAGCTCATCCACCGGGACACGGGGCTACCGTTGCCTGACCAAGGGATAGAACTCCTTGCCGAAACAGACTTGAAGGGAGAGCGTTGCCAGCGCGTCTTCCTTGAGGGTGGTCGCACCGACCGATGGGGCATCGTCCGCCTGTCAAATCCGAAGGTCTTTGAAGCCCTCGACGCCCTACCCTGCCTGATGATCCGGCTGACCGGAAGCCTGGAAACGGTGGATCTGCCGCGATCCTTCACCCCCAGCCACTTCGGTGCCGTCGAAATCGAGATCCCTGCAGACATCGTCCCAGAGAGTTCCGGCGAGAGGCAGGGAGATGGCGATCCGTCCTCGCCGAGCCAGAAGATCGGCTACGAGTTGGAGGATTTGTGGGCCGCCCCCCAACTCTTCTCCGAATTCGACGACCTCAAGTTTGGTGACGACCGCTGCAGTCGCCTCATCCCCGTGGACCAGACGATCCGCGTGTTCAGCCGCGATGAAATCGTGCTGTTGGAGAAAAACGTCCTGCGGTGTGAGCAGGAAGACGGCGCCCTGAACGTGCACAGAGGCGAGGTGGTCAGCATGCAGGTACGGTGGACCCGGCTCGGGTACTCCTACGGCGATCTCCTGTACAGCTTGGCCCTGGCCCCCGGCGAATCCGCGACAGTGGCGCTGTCGAGCTGGGAGCAGCGGCAGATGGCTGCGGCCCAGCGTGAATCGGAGACCCATGAAGCCTTTGGGGGGCGGTACGAGCGGGCGAGCTCGCTTTCCGAGACGATGGAGGGCACCTCCTCCCAGGTGGGCTTCGGCATGGGTCAGATCACTCAGGCCGGACTCGGCCAAGCGTTCAGCAAGATCCTGACTGCAAACACCACCAGAGCGGTCAACTTCAACTACAACTGAAACAAATTCGCCCTCGACGCGGCGCGGAATTTCGGCGACCAGGTCCAGCAGACGGCAGAGCGATGGCGGCGCGACCATCAAACCCTGGTGGCGGAGCAGTCGGAGACGGAAGACCACTCCCTTTCCTACCGCACGGTTTGCAACAAGAACCACTGCAAAGTGCTCAACGTCTTCTACCACGAGGTTCTGGAGAACCACCGTGTGACAACGAGCCTGGCCGGCCGGCGGGAAGCGCTGTTCGTCCCCCACGAGGTGAGGGAGTTCGATCAAGAACTCGCCTGGTGCACCAAACCCCTTCTCGCCCCCCTTCTCCTCGACCCGTCCCTGCTGGCCTGCTACGACGCCCTGCGGCGGACCCTTTTCCGCCCCGAGGAGAAGGCGGGCAGCGGGGACTCACGGGCCACCCAACTTCGCCTCGAAATCCGGATCGGCAACAACGGCCTCAGCAAGAACAGGCCGATCAAGCTGCTGCTGTTCCTGGACGATGGCTCACAGCGTGCGGTGGACGTGGAACGTAGCGGCAGATGGAAAAAGAACAGCTCCTACACCCACACTGTGACGACGGGGCCCTTCGACCCCGCCGCGGTCGATAAGGTCGGGCTGCTCAACGATTCGTCCTTTGCCGTCACTGTAGCGGAACATGTGATCTCCTTCCTCGATCCCGTTGGTGGTGGTTGGGTGGAGTTGGGGCGCGCCTCCCCCGGCAAAGTGCGGGCAGGGTCCGATACGTTGGCCCATTCGTCGTACCAACCGCCACCGGAGCCGGAGGTGGCGCCCCCCGACGACGGCCCTTCGCCGGAGGACGACGAGGAATGTGCCGAGGCACTGCTGGAACACCTGAATTGTCACGCCTTCTTCTACAGCTCGCTCCTCTGGTTGCTGGAGGACCGCAACGAGCGAATCGCACGCTTCGAGGAAATCCACTGTGGCGAGAAGACCCTCGCCGACCTAGTAGACCCGACACCCATTGGAATCATGGGCAAACATGTCGCGTTTCCCGCCGCCGGCTCCGAGTTCATTCCCGAAGAAGAGCCGCCAATAGTGGACGACCGACTCATCACCCTGCCCACCTCCGGGGTCTTCGCGGACGCGGCCCTCGGTGAATGCACCGCCTGTGAAGACGTGCCCGCCGAGAACGACCCGTTCTGGAAATGGGTCTCCAACCCGAACGTCTGCAAGGGTGCAGACATATCAACGAAGCCCCCTTCCGAGTCATCCATCCTTAGCTCCGAGAACGTCAAGTTCGCCGGTCTACCGTCGGCGGTCTTCGCAGTGGCGCCGACACCTGGCGAGGGGGAGGGCACCGCCAAAAGCCTGCTTGACGGCTTTGCCACGGAATTGAGCAAGGCGCTCCTGTCCAGCGACCCGGCGGTCGAGATCTCAGACCTCTCCGCCACCCTGGAAAAGCTGCTGAGCGCTCTGGAGAAGATGTCCAAGGGCGGGAAGGAGAAGAAGAGCGGTGAAAAAGGCGACGGGGACAGCGGCAAAAAAGGGGACGAGGACGACGGGTAGAACGTCAGCCCGCTCAACTCTTCCCGTCGCGCACCTTTTCGAGCAGCCGGATCAGGTCCTTCAGGTCGTCCTCCTCCAGCGGGTGGAGGAGCTCCACCATCTTCTCCGACAGCGGCTCGTCCAGCGACGCCAACTGCTCCAGCCCTTCGGGGGTGATCGCCACCTTGACCACCCGTCGGTCCGAGGCGTCCCGCCGACGGCTCACCAGGCCCACCGCCTCCAGGCGGTCCAGCAGGCGGGTGACGTCGGGCACCGGGGTCACCATGCGCTCCCCCACCGCGTTGCAGGCCATCGCCTCCGGGTGGGAACCACGCAGGATGCGCAGCACGTTGTACTGGGTGGCGGTCAGGCCCGCCTCCTTGAACCAGCGGGTCATCACCTGGTTGAGGACCGCCGCGGAGCGTTGCAGATTGAGAAACGCCTCCTCACGGTGGCTGGGGAAGGGCCGAGTCTGGTGAATCTCTTTGCGCAGAAGGCTGTCGTCGGACATGACTCCACCTTAGTTGTGCCAACAAGCGCCGTCAAGATCGTGTATTCCGGTCGGCGGACCCCGCCCCCCCGCCACAACGGTTGGTAGAAGTTGCCATCCACCGCACCGAGGACGTAGGCTCACCCCTCCAGCCACCCTCGCCACCCAGCCCAAAGAGACTTCCCCCATGGCCGAAAACACCCCCAGCGCCGCACCCGACTCCGGCAACCACTCCGACTCCGAGGCCACCTCGGGGCTCGACTTCATCCGCACCCGTGTCGAGGAGGACCTGGCCGCCGGCACCCACGACGGCCGGGTCGCCACCCGCTTCCCGCCGGAGCCCAACGGCTACCTCCACATCGGCCACGCCAAGTCGATCTGCCTCAACTTCGGCGTCGCTGACGAGAACGACGGCACCTGCAACCTGCGCTTCGACGACACCAACCCGCTGACCGAGGACATGGAGTTCGTCCGCGCCATCCAGGACGACGTCCGCTGGCTCGGCTTCGAGTGGGACGAGTTGCTCCACGCCTCGGACTATTTCGAGCGCCTGTACGAGTGCGCCGAGCGGCTGGTGGAGGACGGCCTGGCCTACGTCGACAGCCTGGACGAGGACGAGATCCAGGACTACCGGGGGACGGTGATCCAGCCGGGCCGGGAGAGCCCCCACCGGGACCGCCCGGTGGAGGAGAACCTGGACCTGCTGCGCCGCATGCGGGCCGGCGAGTTCCGCGACGGCGCCCACGTCCTGCGGGCGAAGATCGACATGGCGTCGCCCAACATGAAGATGCGCGACCCGCTGCTCTACCGCATCCGCCACGCCGAGCACTACCGCACCGGCGACGATTGGCCGATCTACCCGATGTACGACTTCGCCCACCCGCTGTCGGACGCCTTCGAGGACATCACCCACTCGCTGTGCACCCTGGAGTTCGAGAACAACCGGGAGATCTACGACTGGCTGGTGGAGGCGCTGGGCTTCTCGCCCCGGCCCTACCAGATCGAGTTCGCCCGCCTCAACCTCTCCTACACCGTGCTCTCCAAGCGCCGCCTGCTCCACCTGGTGGAGGAGGGCCACGTCGCCGGCTGGTCCGACCCCCGCATGCCGACCCTGGCGGGGCTGCGCCGCCGCGGCTACACCGCCAGCGCCATCCGCGCCTTCTGCGACGCCATCGGCATCGCCAAGTCCAACAGCGTCGTCGACGTCGCCCAGTTGGAGCACGCCATCCGTGACGACCTGAACCACCAGGCGCCCCGGGTGCTGTGCGTCCTGGACCCGCTGAAGGTGACGCTGACCAACTACCCGGAGGGGGAGTCGGAAGAGCTGGACGCGCCCTACTGGCCCCACGACATCCCCAAGGAGGGGTCGCGGGCGCTGCCCTTCTCCGGTGAGCTGTGGATCGAGCGGGACGACTTCTCCGAAGACCCGCCGAAGGGGTGGCGCCGCCTGTCCCCGGGCGCGGAGGTACGGCTGCGCTACGGCTACTTCATCCGCTGCGACGAGGTGGTCAAGGACGAGGCCGGCGACGTGGTGGAGCTGCGCTGCACCTACGACCCGGAGACCCGGGGCGGCTCGTCGCCGGACGGCCGCAAGCCCGACGGCACCATCCACTGGCTCTCCGCCCCCCACGCCGTGACCTGCGAGGCGCGCCTCTACGACCGGCTGTTCACCGACGAGATGCCCGGCTCCGGCGACGTCCCCTACATCAAGTCGCTGAACCCGCGCTCCCTGACCGTCAGGTCCGAGGCCAAGATCGAGCCCTCGGTGGCCGGGGCCGAGCCCGGGAGCCACTTCCAGTTCGAGAGGAACGGCTACTTCTACCTCGACCCGGCTTCTCAGAAGGAGGGCGGCGACGCACCCCTCGTCTTCAACCGCACAGTCACCCTGCGCGACGCCTGGGCGAAGCGCCAGAAGGAGGAGGCGAAGCCGAACCGGGTCCGTGGTTCCCGCAAGCCGGAGACGCCGACGGCGCCCCCGAAACCGAAGGACCCGCTGGCCGGCCTGGCCCCGGAGCAGGTGGCCACCGCCGGCCGCTACGAGGAGACCTACGGCCTACCACTGGACGAAGCGGCGATCCTCGCCGCCGGCCCGGAGGTGGGGGCGCTGTTCGAGAAGGCGGTGGCGGTCCACGACAACGCCGAAGGCATCGCCAACTGGGTCATCCACGAGCTGCTGGCGGTGTTGAAGGACCGGGAGCTGGGCGAGGTCGGGGTGGATCCCGAGGGGCTCGGCGAGTTGGTGCGGTTGCAGGACGAAGGGGTGATTTCGAGTGCCGCGGCGAAGCAGGTGTTCGAGGTGATGGTCGAGGACGGGGGGCGGCCCGGGGAGATCGTCGAGGCGAAGGGGTTGGCGCAGGTGAGTGACGAAGGGGAGTTGGCGGCGGTCGTGGACGGGGTGATCGCGGCGCACCCGGATGAGGCGGAGAGGTATCGGGGAGGGGAGACGAGGCTGCACGGATGGTTTGTGGGGCAGGTGATGCGGGCTTCGGGGGGGGCGGCTAATCCGGGGCTGGTGAACGAGTTGTTGCGGGGGCGGTTGGCGGAGTGAGGCAACGGCTTTAGGGCGGTGGTGGCGCGGAGCGGAGGGCCGGCGGGGTGTGTCAGTCCTCTCCCTGGAGCTCAAACAGACACGCTCCTGGGAGAGGACCGACACACCCCTGGCACCACGGTGGCCAACGCATACCGGGGCTTGAAGACGTGGTCACCGTACCCACAGAGGGAACGGAACCAGGGACGCCCCGGCGGAGGAAAGGTGGGTAGGGGCGGTTGGAACGGGAGGGGCGGGCTGGAGCGGGCTGGCCGCCCAAATTGGCGGTGGGGGTGCTGCGGGGCGATTGCAGCGGGAGTGATGAGTTGGGGCGGGCTGGCCGCCCGGATTGGCGGTGGGTGCTGCGGAGCTAAACAGCGGTCGGGATGAGGCGGTCGAACCTCGGCTTTTGGGCGGGTAGGGCGACCTGAATGACGAGTGGGGAGAAAGTGTGGTTTCCGGGGAAACCTGCCAACAGCCCGTCAGCGGGCTGAGGAGCCGGCCTCCAAGGCCTTTGCCTTCTCTTTCCTCTCGTCTTCGGTGGCCGAGGCTGATTCAACACGCTCGTTTTTGATCGCGTCCAGCACGCGGCGAGCCTCGGCGTTTAGCTTGGGCACACCGTTGAGTGCACCCCTCAACTTTTCAGCTCGCCTGGAAGCCTCGTCGTCATCCATACGCTTGATCCCTGCTGACACCGCCCCGCGCAAGGCTCGGTCCATCGGCACACGATTCAGCTGCTTCAGCAACTCGCGCTTTGATCTGGAGATGTCCATAACAGCTTCAAGTCTACCGTAATACGGTCTTCAGCCCTTCTTCAAGGCGGATAAGCGTGTCACGGCTTGGCTCAATTCGCTCCCGTAGACTCGCGATCCAATCGGCAGCCGCATGGGGTTCCGGAAGCTTCTCTGCCACCCCTTCGAGTTCCGAGATCAGACCTCGGAGGGTTTCCACAAGAGGCTGCTGCCACTCCTTGCGGGCGTCGTCAGGATCTTCTGTAAGCCTGCCCCAAAGCTCCACCCGCGCTGCCAGCGCAGCTCGAAGCGGGAGACGCCCCTCCTTCAAGAGATCCAGAATCCTCTCGGTTTCCTTCGCTCGAAAGTGCAACCGTAGCCAGGAGACCGCCCGCTTCGCTGCCTTGATCAACCTCAGCCACGACTCATCGAACTGACCGTTGTCTACGACATCTTGGATACTCCCTCTGAGAAACCGCGCATAGTCTCCCACCGTCCTCGGTGTTGCCAGAATCTGAGGCACCCAGGTGCCTAGAGCAACTTCCTGTAACGGGTGACTCTGGGCTTCCAGGCCATCGCTTAGAACCAGATTCGTGACTTCCACCACGCCCTCTGATCCGCACAGGCTCACATAGTCGAATTTCCCCACCGGTGCGGCGATGGCGGCACCCGAGGCACTGTGCCAAGGAGGTAGGTCCCACGGTCGGCTGAAGTCGGTGCGTGAGTCTCTGTCGGGATCCCGCAGTGACACCTCTAGCACACAAAAACCGTTTCCATCCAGGGATGAAGCATGTTCTAGAGCTGCGGAGATTGACCCCTCAGACTCCGGCAGGTACTCGCAAAAATCGAGATCACCTACCCGCTCGTAAGCCTCATAAGCACCCGCGCTGCCACTGAGACAGATCGTCGTCTCCGAGTTGGAGCGGAGTCTATGAGCCACGGCTAAGAACGACTCGAGCGCTTCACCCGATGGCAGGTCGGGGTCGATATTCCAGGGAACGAAGAGCTTGTCCCCGCCTTCCCCTGAATGGACAAGATAGCCGGCTCGGTCGGGATCGACCTCCCAGCCTTCTTTCCTGCTCGATGCGGCAAGACTGCCAAAGACGGTGCTCAAGGTGCTCGCCAGTTCAGCCTGCAGCCGCCGCATCTCCATGCTGAGTCCAGCACCCCCGTCGCGAGCCTCGGCGAACTCCATGCAGATACCAATCAGCTCAGATAAATGCGCACTACCTGAATCTCTTACCATTTGAAAAGCGAAGCTACCACAACGCTATTCACTGTAAGCCACCCAACTCAGCCCTCCACAAACTCCTTCGCTGAAACCCCTCGCTGCGAGACCCGGGGGTCAGTCGGAGGGGGGTTCCAGGTGTTGTTTCAGGAAGGTGCCGGCCTCGGTCAGGAACTCCTCGGTCCATTCGTGGCCGCCTTCGAAGTGGGCGGCGCGGGCTTCGACGCCCATCTTTTCCAGCTTGGCGACGTCGCTGACCAGTTGGTCCTCGGTGTACCAGGTTTCTTCGCTGCCGCGGCCGATGAGGACCGGGGGGAAGTTGGGGGGGTGGGCTTCGGCGACGTCGGGGGGGACGTCGCCGGCCAGGGCGACCAGGGCGTGGCTCCAGTGGCCGCCCAGGGCGGCGGCGCGGTAGGCCATGGCGACGCCCTGGGAGAAGCCGACGTAGGCGAAGCGGGCGATGCCGTGGCGCTCCCGTAGCGTGCCCACCACGGCGCTGACGTAGCGCACGTTGTCGTGGATCGCGTTGTCCCGGTCGAAACCGGTCATCCAACTCGCCACCACCTCACCGGTCTTGCGATAGAAGGGATGCAACGCCTGCACGGAGCACAAAAACCACCGCTCCGAGCCCGGAATGCGCTCCATCGCCTGCATCATCTCCGTCGCCGTCTCCCCGTAACCGTGAAAGCCGACGAGGGCCACCGGCAACTCCGGCGTGTCGGTGGCGACGGGCCGACGCAGGAGGTAGGTGCCGTGGACGGGGGTTTCGAAACTCTTGCGTTGAATATCAGTCATGGATCGCGATCATATCGGCCCACCCGACCTGGCGCTAACCCGCCTTACCCAGCGCAGCTACCAACTCCCGCACTCTCCCCTCCAAAGCCTCCACCGCGCCCTGGCCGCCGTCCGGAGCGCGCCCATGTTCCTCCACCAGGCGGACCAGGGCGCTGCCCACGACCACGCCGTCGGCCAGGGCCGCCACCTCGGCGGCCTGCTCCGGGGTGGCGATGCCGAAGCCCACGGCCACCGGCAGATCGACGTGGCGCCCGACACGCTCCAGCTCGCCTTGGAGGGCGGAACGAAGCGCCGTGTCGCCGCCGGTGACACCGACCCGCGACACGTAGTAGACGAAACCCGAGGAAGCCTCCCCCACCACGTCCATCCGCTCCCCGGTGCTGGTGGGCGAGAGGAGGAAGATGGTGTCCACCCCCGCCGCCCGCATCGCCGGCACGTACTCCCTCGCCCCCTCCTCCGGCGGCAGATCGACGCACAACACCCCGTCCACCCCCGCCGCCGCCGCCTTCTCGGCGAACGCCTCGACCCCCTGGGCGTGGATCGGGTTGAAGTAGGTGAAGAGGACGATGGGCACCCCCAGTTCCTCCCGATGGCGGCCCACCAGCTCCAGGATGGAGGTCAGGGTGGTGCCGGCGGCCAGCGCCCGCACCGCCGCCTTCTGGTTGACCGGGCCGTCGGCGATGGGGTCGGAGAACGGCACGCCCAGCTCGATGACGTCGGCGCCGCCCCGGGCGAGGGCGCCCAGCAGCTTGCCGGTGACGGCCAGGTCCGGGTCGCCGGCCATCAGGAAGGGGATGAAGGCGGCGCGGTTCTCCTCGCGGGCCCGGGCGAACGCCTCGGCGATGGCGCCGCTCACGCCGACTCTCCCCGGGTGCGGCCCAAGGCCCCGAAGCGGTGTTCCGCCAGCGCCTCCACCTTGCCGTCCTCGGCCGCCTCCACGGCGTCGGCCTGAATGCCCCGGGGCCTGCCGTCGAACTCCAGGACGCTGGCCAGGTCCTTGTCGCCGCGGCCCGACAGGTTGACCAGGATGATCTCGTCCCGGCCCATCTCCGGCGCCCGGCGCACCACCTCGGCGATGGCGTGGGCGGTCTCCAGCGCCGGCAGGATGCCCTCCTTCTCGGCCAGGATGTGGAAGCCGCCCAGGGCCGCCTCGTCATCGACCCGGGTGTACTCGGTGCGACCGGTGTCGTGGAGGGCGACGTGCATCGGGCCCACCGCCGGGTAGTCGAGGCCGGCGGAGACCGAGTGGGTGGGGTGGATCTGCCCCTCCTCGTCCTGCAACACCAGGGTGCGGGTGCCGTGGAGGACGCCCAGCAGGCCACCGCCGCCGAAGCGGGCCGCGTGCTCCCCCAGGCCGGGGCCGGAGCCGCCGGCCTCGACCCCCAGCAGCTTGACGTCGGGGTCGTCCAGGAAGGCGGCGAAGAGGCCGATGGAGTTGGAGCCGCCGCCGACGCAGGCCACCGCCAGGTCCGGGCCGGAGCGCCCGGCCTGCTCTTCGAGCTGCACCTTCGCCTCGTCGCCGATGACGCGGTGGAACTCGGCCACCATGCGCGGGAACGGGTCCGGCCCGAGCACCGAGCCGAGGACGTAGTGGGTGGTGTCGAGGTTGGTCACCCAGTCCCGCATCGCCTCGTTGATGGCGTCTTTCAAGGTCCGGGTGCCGGCGTCCACCGGCACCACCTCGGCGCCCAGCAGCCGCATGCGCTCGACGTTGGGGCGCTGGCGGCGCATGTCCTCCTCGCCCATGTAGACGATGCAGTCGAGGCCAAGCAGCGCCGTGGCCGTGGCGGTGGCCACGCCGTGCTGGCCGGCGCCGGTCTCGGCCACCACCCGGGTCTTGCCCATCTCCCGGGTCAGCAGGCACTGACCCAGGGCGTTGTTGATCTTGTGGGCGCCGGTGTGCAGCAGGTCCTCCCGCTTGAGGTAGATGCGGGCGCCGCCCAGGTGGTCGCTCAGGCTCTCGGCCAGGTAGAGCGGGGTGGGGCGGCCGCAGTAGTTCTTCAGCAGGTCGTCCAGGCGGCGGCGGAACTCCGGATTCTGCCGCGCAGCGTCGTAGGCGGCGGCCAGCTCTTCCACCGGCGCCATCAGGGTCTCCGGCACGAAGCGGCCGCCGTAGGCGCCGAAGTAGCCGGCGGCGTCGGGATGGAGCCCGAGGTCGGAGGCGGAGCCGCCGGGCCCGGCGGCGCTGTCGTGGGTGCGGCTGTCAGTCATGGGTGTCTCCCAGATCGAGGTGTGCGAAGGACGCCAGGGCGAAAGGCGAAAGAGAGCGAAAGGCGGAACAAGGCGAACGGTGACTCGGCTCAGGCGGCATCGGCGACCTCCCGCAACAGGCGCTCCATGAGCGCGGCATCCTTGACACCGGGCTCGGACTCCACCCCCGAGGCGACGTCGACGCCGTCGGCGCCGCTCTCGGCCAGTGCCCGGGCGGCGTTGTCCGGGGTGATGCCGCCGGCGACCAGCAGCGGCCGGCCGCCGAGGCGGTCGCGGTCTACGCCGGCCAGAAGCTCCCAGGCGAAGCTCTCGCCGCTGCCACCCCACAGCTTGCCACGGCTGACGTCGGGGCGGACGTCGCAGAGGAAACCCCAGGCGTCGGGGAAGGCGGCCATGCGCTCGGTGAGCTCCGCCGCCGTGGGCGGCTCCTGGGCCGGCACCCGGGTGACCACCAGGGCGCGGCCGGCGAAGGGGGCGGCGTCCTCCGGGGTGGGGTCGCCGTGGAGTTGCACCAGGTCGAGGCCGACACCGCGGTCGATGGCCTCGATCCGCTCCCGCGGCAGATCGACGAAGATCCCCACCAGGCGGACGTGTTCACCGCCCTCGGCACCGCGCACCGCCGCGGCGATCTCCAGCGCCCGCTCCGGCGTCAGGCTGCGCGGGCTCGGCGGGTGGAAGTTGAGGCCGATCAGGGCGGCCCCCAGCTCCACCGCCCGCACCGCGTCGGCGGGTCGGGTGACGCCGCAGATCTTGGTCACCGCCTTGGTCATCGGCCGGCCCCCCGGGGCGAAGCTCCTCCGGCCCCCATGGACACCAGGTCGGCGAGCTGGGCCGCCGGGTCCTCGGCCAGGAGCAGCGACTCGCCGATCAGGAAGGCGTCGAAGCCGGCGTCGAAGAGGTGGGCGACGTCGCTGCCGGCGGCGATGCCGCTCTCGGCCACCTTCAGCGCCCCCGGCGGCAGTTCCGGCAGGCGGCGCACCGAGTGGGCCAGGTCGACGTCGAAGGTGCGCAGGTCGCGGTTGTTGACCCCCACCAGCTCCCAGGCGCCACCGGCGGCGGTCAGCTTGCGCAGGTCCTCGGCGCCGTGGGTCTCGACCAGGGGCGCCAGGCCCAGGCCGCGGGCGCGGGCGGCCCAGTGGGCCAGCTCGTCGGCGCTGTGCAGGGCGGCGATGAGCAGGATGGCGTCGGCGTCGGCGTCGTGGGCCCAGGCGAGCTGACGCTCGTCCACCAGGAAGTCCTTGGCCACCGCCGGCAGCCCGGACGCCCGGCGGCAGCGCGCCAGCAGGTCGTAGGAGCCGAAGAAGTGGTCCGGCTCCACCACCACCGACAGCGCCGCGGCGCCGCCGGCGGCGTAGAGGCGGGCCTGCTCCTCCGGGTCCACCCGGCCCTCCAGGGAGCCGATGCGGGGCGAGCCCATCTTCACCTCGGCGATGATCGCCGGCTCGCGCCGGGCCGCCTTCGCCGCCAGGGCGCCGAGGAACCGGTTGTCGGCGACGGCCAGCGGCTCGCGGCGCTCCGGCGCGGCGGTGAGGGTGGACAGCGCGGCGGCGGGCTTGGGCGCCGCCGGCTCGGCGGCCATCCGCGCCTTGCGGCTGGCGACGATGCGGCGCAGCACGTCGGGGACGTCGGGGGTACCGGCGTCGGTGCCGACGTCGGAGTTGGGGTTGGAACTGGCGTCGGCGCCGCTCATGCCCGAAAGCCCTTCAGCTCTTCGAGTTTCGCCGCCGCCGTGCCGTCGGCCAGCAGCGCCGAGGCCCGCTCGACCCCCTCGGCGATGGACTCCACCACGCCGCCGACGTAGAGGGCGGCGCCGGCGTTGAAGGCGGTGACGTCGGCCAGCGGGCCGCCGGAGCCGGCCAGCACCCGGCGCATCGCCGCCGCGTTCTCCTCCGGCTCGCCGCCGCGCAGGTCGTCCAGCGACGCCCGGGGCAGGCCCACCTCCTCGGGGGTGATCTCGTAGACCTCGACCCGCGCCTCGCCGTCGTCCCCCAGGCGAGCCTCGCCGACGGTGGTGGGTCCGGTGGTGGTGATCTCGTCCAAGCCGTCGCTGCCGTGGACCACCAGGGCGTGGCGGCTGCCGAGTTGGGCCAGCACCTCGGCCAGCACCGGCACCAGGCGCGCCTCGTAGACGCCCATCAACTGGCGGCGGGCGCCGGCCGGGTTGGTCAGCGGGCCGAGGACGTTGAACAGGGTGCGCACGCCGAGCTCCCGGCGCACCGGCATGACCTCCTTCATGGCCGGGTGGAAGAGCGGCGCGAAGAGGAAGCAGACCCCCACCTCGTCCAGCGCCCGGCCGGCGCCGGCGGGGCCCATCTCGACGTCCACGCCGAGGCTGGCCAGGACGTCGGCGCTGCCGGAGCGCGACGAGACGGAGCGGTTGCCGTGCTTGGCCACGACGACGCCGCCGGCGGCGGCCACCAGGGCGGCGGCGGTGGAGATGTTGAAGGTGTGCCGGCCGTCACCGCCGGTGCCGCAGGTGTCCACCGCGTCCTCCCGGGCACCGCCCATCGACTGGCCTTCAATCGGCGCCACCCGGGCGCGCATGGCGGAGGCGGCACCGGCGATCTCCTCGGCGCTCTCCCCCTTGGCCCGCAGCCCCACCAGCAGCGCCGCCTTCAGCGGGTCGGACAGGCCGCCGTCCATCAGGCGGCCGAAGATCTCCTCCATCTCGCCCCGGGTCAGGTCGCCGCCGGCGAGGATGCGGTTCAGGGCGTCGCGGATCTCCATCATGCGGGGGTCTCCTCGGTCTCGGGATCAGCCTTGGTGGCGTCACTGGTGGCGGAGTCGGTGTCGGCGGCGGCGGTGTCGGCGGTCTCGCCGTCGCCCGCGTGGGCCGCGCAGAGGCGCAGGAAGTTGGCCAGCAGCACCGGCCCGGAGCGGGTCAGCACCGATTCGGGGTGAAACTGAACGCCGTAGTAGGGCAGCTCGCGGTGGGCCATGGCCATCAGGCAGCCGTCGTCGGCCCAGGCGGTGCGCCGCCACTCCTGCGGCAGGGTGTCGGGGTCGAGGTCCAGGCTGTGGTAGCGGGTCGCCTCGAACGGGTCGGACAGCCCCTCGAAGAGCGGGCTGCCGCCGTGGCTCACCGGCGAGGTCTTGCCGTGCATCAGGCGCTTGGCGCGGCGCACCGTGGCCCCCCAGGCGGCGCCCATGGCCTGGTGGCCGAGGCAGACGCCGAGGATCGGCAGTTCGGGGCGGTGGCCCAGCAATTCCAGGCAGACGCCGGCGTCCTCCGGCCGCCCGGGGCCGGGGGAGATGACGATGCCGCCGACCTCCCGGGCGAGGAGCTGGTCCACCGTCTCCCGGTCGTTGCGCACCACCTCCAGCTCGGCGCCGGCGACGGTGAGCAGTTGCACCAGGTTGTAGGTGAAGGAATCGTAGTTGTCGATCATCAACAGCTTCATGGGGTGCTCTCCTCCAGCTCTTCCGCCAGCCCCGCCGCCGCCAGCAGGCCGGCGGCCTTCTGTTCCGTCTCCTGCTCCTCCCGCTCCGGGTCGGAATCGGCGACGATGCCGGCGCCGGCGGTGACCGAGGTCTCCCCCTCCTGCACCACCAGGGTGCGGATGGTGATGCAGGCATCGAGATCGCCGCTGAAGGAGAGGTAGCCGACGGCGCCGGCGTAGGGCCCCCGGGCCTCCGGCTCCAGTTCGTCGATGATCTCCATGGCGCGGATCTTCGGCGCCCCGGAGACGGTGCCGGCGGGGAAGGTGGCGAGCAGGGCATCCAGCGCCGTCTTGCCCGGCGCCAGGTCCGCCTCCACCGACGAGACGATGTGCATGACGTGGCTGTAGTGCTCGATCTGCATGAACTCCCCCAGCTCCACCGTGCCCGGCACCGCCACCCGCCCCAGGTCGTTTCTCCCCAGGTCCACCAGCATGACGTGCTCGGCCCGCTCCTTCGGGTCCTCCAGCAGGTCCTTGGCCAGGCGGCGGTCACCGGCGGCGTCGGCGCCCCGGGGGCGGGTGCCGGCGATGGGGCGGGTGGTGATGCGCCGCCCGATCTTGGTGACCAGGGCTTCCGGCGAGGCGCCCACCAGGGAGACCTCCGGCGCCTGCAACAGCACCATGTAGGGCGAGGGGTTGACCTGGCGCAGCGCCCGGTAGAGGCCCAGGGGCGGTACCTGCCGGGGCAGGCGGAAGCGCCGCGCCAGGACCACCTGGAAGATATCGCCGGCCAGGATGAGCTCCTTGGCGCGCTCCACCGCGGCCCGGAACTCTTCGCCGGACAGGCTGGGGGTGAGGTCCGCCAGCGGCTCCGGGCGCTGGGCCGGCAGCGCCACGGCGCCGGGCTCGGAGACCGGCGCGGTGAGACGGTGGCTGATCTCCGCCAGGTCGGCCTCGGCGTCGGCCATGGAGACCTCGCCCTCGATCTCGTTGGCGATGGCCAGCACGCGCTGCTGCGCGTGATCGAAGACGACCACCGTGTCGAAGCGGCCGAAGAGCGCCACCGGCAGGCCGTCCGGGTCGGCGGGGCGGTCCGGCAGCTCCTCCACCAGGCGCACCAGGTCGTAGCCGAAGTAGCCGACGAAGCCGCCGGTGAAGGGCACCGTGCCGTGGGCCGCCTGAACCGAGGAGAGGACCCGGCGAAGCGCCGTCAGCGGTGGCCCGGGCAGCGCCCGGCGCTCGCCGTGGCCGGGGACGCCGCCGGTGGTCTGTTCCTCCTCCAGGCGGTCCGGGTATAGGCGGTAGAGGCGGCGCGGGCCGGCGCCGAGGAAGCTGTAGCGCGACACCTGGTCGCCGCCGGTGACGCTCTCGAAGAGGAAGCGCACCGGCGACAGCGGGCGCAGCCGGCGGTACGCGGACAGCGGCGTCAGGCCATCGGCCAGGAACTCCCGGACGTGGGCGACGGCGGCGGCCGGGGCGGTGGTGGTGCCAGTGGTGGTGCCAGTGGCGGTGTCGGTGGCGGTCATGCCTCTCCTCCGCTGCGGTCTTCCGGCTTGGCGGTGGCGCCGGGCCGGGGGGCGGCGTGGCGGCGGCGCAGTTCGGCGGCGACGTCGGCCGGGGTGGCGCCGGCGGCCATCAGCAACACCAGCAGGTGGTAGATCAGGTCCGCCGCCTCCCCCGTCAGCTCGCCGCGGCGGCGGGCGGCGGCGGCGCCAGCGTCGTCCCCCAGGGCGTCGCCGAGGGTGAGGGCGGCCTCGCTGGCGTCGGCGGCGCGCAGTGCGGCGATCACCGTCTCGGTGGCCTCCTCCCCCACCTTGCGGGCCACCCGGTCGATGCCGGAGGAGAGCAGGCGGGCGGTGTAGCTCTCCCCCGGGTCGGCGCCGGCGGCCACGGCGTCGCGCCGCCCCTCCAGCACCCGCCACAGCCAGCCCAGCTCGAGGAGCGGTTCGGCGGGGGTGGCGAGATCTGCGTCCAGATCGGTGGCGGGGCCGGCGCCCTTCTCATCAGCTTGCTCCTCCAACCCGACTGCGCCGCCCTGCCCCATCACGCCGTCAAAGCAGGTGCGGTCGCCGGTGTGGCAGGCCGGGCCGGCGGCGTCGACGCGGTAGATCAGGGTGTCGGCGTCGCAGTCGGCCCGCACCTCGGCGACGCTGAGGACGTGGCCGGAGGTGGCGCCCTTCCGCCACGGCTCGCGGCGGGAGCGGCTCCAGAACCAGCCGTCGCCGGTGGTCACGGTCTTCTCCACCGCGTCGCGGTCGGCCCAGGCGACCATCAGCACGGCGCCGGAGCCGATCTCCTGCACCACCACCGGCAGCAGGCCGTCGTCACCGTAGGTCAGGTCCGCGGGGTCGACGCGGCTCACGCCGTCCCCCGGTCCCGGCCCGCCGGGCCGGCCTCGCCGATCTCCGCGTCCCAGGCTTCCGGTGGTTCCCGGCGCACCGGGAAGCCGGCCTCCTCCAGGGCGTCCTTCACGTCGTCCACGGTGTGGGTGCCGTGGTGGAAGATGGAGGCGGCGAGGATCGCGCCGGCGCCGGCGGCGGCGGCGGCCACCAGGTGCTGCGGGCTGCCGGCGCCGCCGGAGGCGATGACCGGCACGGAGACAGCGGCGGTGACCGCGCGCAGCAGCTCCAGGTCGTAGCCGTCCTGGGTACCGTCGCTGTCGATGCTGGTCAGCAGGATCTCGCCGGCGCCCCGCTCCACCCCCTCCGCGATCCACTCCAGGGCGTCGAGGCCGGTGGCGTTGCGGCCGCCGGCGGTGACCACCTCCCAGCGCGGCCCGGCGTCGTCGGCACCGTCGCCGTCGGCGGCCGGCCGGCGGCGGGCATCGACGCTGAGCACCACGCACTGGGAGCCGAAGCGCTCGGCCAGCTCGGTCAGCAGCTCCGGGCGGGCGACGGCGGCGGTGTTGATCCCCACCTTGTCGGCGCCGGCGGCCAGCAGCGCCCGGGCGTCATCGACGGAGCGCACCCCGCCGCCGACGGTCATCGGCACGAACACCCGCTCGGCGCAACGCTCCACCCAGGCCAGGTCGGTGCCCCGGCGCTCCGGGGCGGCGGTGACGTCGAGGAAGACGATCTCGTCCGCCCCCTGGCGGGCGTAGCGCTCCGACGACTCCGCCGGGTCGCCCTGGTCGGTGAGGTTCTGGAACTTGACCCCCTTGACCACCCGGCCGGCGGCTACGTCCAGGCAGGGGACGACGCGGCGGGCCAGGTGGGTGTCGGAAGCGGCGCTAGGCGGGGCCGGGCTCATCGCTCCCCCCCGGGGGAGGCGAAGTCCTCCGCGTCGGCCTCCCCTTCGCACACCGCCAGCGCCTGGGCCAGCTCGAACTCCCCCTCGTAGAGCGCCCGGCCGACCACCACGCCGCCGACCCCGGGGGAGCGGCGGGCGGCCTCCAGGTCGGCCAGGGAGCGCACGCCGCCGGAGACCAGGGCGGGAATGCCGGAGAGCTCGCCGACGCGGCGGGCCAGGTGGATGTTGGGGCCGTCCATGGTGCCGTCGCGCTCGACGTCGGTGACCAGGACCGCCGGGCAGGGCAGCTCGGCGAAGCGGGCGGCCAGCTCCTCCGGCGACGTCCCCGAGCCCTGCTGCCACCCCGCCGTCCGCACCTCCTGGTGGTGGACGTCCAGGGCCGGCACCAGGCGGTCGGCCAGCTCCTCCGCCAGCTCGATGAACAGGTCCGGCTGGCGGGCGGCCAGCGAGCCGACGACGGCGCGGAAGCAGCCGGCGTCCAGGGCGGCGAGGATCGAGTCCCGGTCGCGCAGGCCGCCGCCGAGTTGGATCTCCGGGCGCTCCCCCAGGGGGACGGCGGCGAGGCGGCGCACCAGGTCGGTCTGGGGGCCGTCGCCCAGGGCGGCGTCGAGATCGACGACGTGGGCCCGGCGCACCCCGGCCTCGGCGAAGGAGCGCAGCACCCGCTCCGGGTCGTCGCCGTAGACGGTGGCCCGGGCGTCGTCGCCCTGGGTCAGGCGGACGACGCGGCCGTGGCGCAGGTCGATGGCGGGGAAGAAGTCCATGGTCAGCTCTCCTCGGAGGGGGTGTCGGGGGTGGGGTCCGAATCGGGGTCGGCCGTGGCGATGACGGTGGACGGGTCCAGCGGCGCCCGGGCCATGCGCAGGAAGTTGCCGAGGATGGTGAGGCCGGTGGCGCCGCTCTTCTCCGGGTGGAACTGGGTGCCCATGACCCGGCCGTGGGCGGCGGCGGCGGGGAACGCCGTGCCGTGGAGGGTGCGGGCCAGGACCATCTCCTGCGGCACCCCGTGGGGGGCGTAGCTGTGGACGAAGTAGACCCACGCCTGCTCCGGCAGGCCGGCCAGCAGCGCCCCGCCGGCGGCGCCGGGCACCAGGTCCAACCGGTTCCAGCCGATGTGGGGCAGGGTCACCGTGCCGGGCAGCTTGCGCACCCGGCCCGGGAGGAGGTCCAGGCCGTCGGTCTCGCCGAACTCCTCGCCGGCGGTGAAGAGGAGCTGGAAGCCGACACAGATGCCGAGCAGCCAGGCGCCGCCTTCCAGGGCGCTGCGGATCGCCCCCTCCAGGGCGCCCCGGAGGCGTTCCCGGGGTGGCGCGAAGGCGCCGACGCCGGGCAGCACCAGGCAGCGGCCTTCGGCCACCACCGCCGGGTCGGCGGTCACCACCACCTCGGCGCCGAGGGCTTCCAGGGCGCGGCGCAGGTTGCCCAGGTTGCCGACCCCGGCGTCGATGACGGTGACCGGGCGGGACGGGCCGGGGGTGGCCCGCTCCACCGCCACCTCGGGGTCGGTGGCCAGGGAGGGGGTCGGAGAGGGGGGTGGCGTCGCGTCCCCGGTGACCACCCTGCCGGTGGCGGATTTGGTGGTGGAGGGCTTCGTGGCATCGGTCACGACGAGAGGGTCCCCTTGGTCGAGGGCACGGCGCCGCCGCGCACGGTGAGCGCCTGGCGCAGCGCCAGGGCGGCGGCCTTGAAGGCGGCCTCGGCGGCGTGGTGGCCGTTTCGGGCCGACAGGACGTGGAGGTGGAGGGTCATCCGCCCCCGGTCCGCCAACGCCTGGAAGAAGTCGGCGACCAGCGAGACGGGGAAGGTCTGGGTGACCCACAGGTCGGCGATCTCCGGCGGGGCCTCCCAGGCGAAGAAACCGCGCCCGGAGAAATCCACCACGGCCCGGGCCAGGGCCTCGTCGAGGGGCGCGTAGGCGTAGCCGAAGCGGGTGATCCCGGCACGGTCGCCCAGGGCGTCCACCAGGGCGTCGCCCAGGGCGATGCCGACGTCTTCGACGGTGTGGTGCAGGTCGATCTCGGTGTCGCCGGTGGCACGGATATCGGCGCCCAGGCCACCGTGGGTGGTCAGGGCGTCGAGCATGTGGGCGAAGAAACCGTCGGGCACGTCGATGTGGCGCTCGCCGCCGTCGAGGTCGAGGGTGACGGAGATGGAGGTCTCCTTGGTGGTTCGCTCGCAGGTGCCGGTTCGGTGACTCATGATCGACCTTTCTTGAACTTCCGCCTACCCATTGTGTGGAGACGGCGGGGGGTGGGGCCTACGGTGCAGGGGCCGCCTCGCTCTTGAGGATGAAGGGGCGGGGGCTCGGCTGCACAGGAGCCGCTTCGTACCACTCTCTCAATACGAAACGGGCTGGCGCCCGCGGCTCCAGAGCACCCCTGCACCGTAGGCCCCACCCCCCGCCTCACCGACAATCCCGCCCACCCCGCGGATTGGGTAAACACAAGACGCCGACCGGGAGAAGTTGAGGGAGGGGAAGTGGCACTGGCGACCGGAGTGCCGGGGACTCTCCCCTTGCTGATCTGTTCCGCCCCTGCCAGGGAACCCCGGAGCCCGGCACCAACGCCATCCGAACCGCGAGTCGACGGGGCCAGCGCACGATGGGAGGGCGACCCCGGCTCGGACTGGGCAAGTGCGACCGGCGTCATCATCCCTCCCCCTTGCTGATCTGTTCCAGTGCGGCGCGGGTATCCCGTAGCGCGACACCACTGCCCACCGACACGCGCAGACAACCGCTCAGGCCCGGGTAGTGACCGACCTTGCGGACCAGGATCCCCCGCTCGGCCAGACCGTCCCGGATTCGCCCCGAGCGTTCCGGGGAACCGCAGCGGACCAGGAGGAAGTTGGCCTGGGAGGGGACCGGGTCGAGGCCGAAGCTCTCGAACATCTCGGCCCACTGGGGACGCCGACCGATGATGGCGGCGACCCGCCGCCGGGTCACCGACTCCGCCTCCAGAGCCACCCGCCCGGCCACCGCGGTGCCGTGGCCCAGGTTGTAGGGCAACTTCACTTTGATCAGCTCGTTGATGAGATCCGGGTGGGCCAGGAGATAGCCCAGCCGCAGGCCGGCCAGCGACCACGCCTTGGAGAAGGTGCGGAAAAGGAGGAGGTTGGGGTGGTTGGCCAACAGCGGGCGGTAGTCGTGCTCGCAGAACTCACCGTAAGCGTTGTCCAGGAGGAGAGGGGCGTCCAGGGCCTCCGCCAACTCGGCCACTTCCTCGGGCGACACCGCAGCGCCGGTGGGGTTGTTGGGCGTGCAGAGGATCAGCGGCCGGCGCGGATCGCGCTCCACGTGGGCGCGCAGGGCCTCCAGCGGCAGGGAGAGGTCGTCGGCCGGCGGCACCGGCTGGTAGCGCCCCCCCGCCCGCAGCACGAACATCGGGTAGAGGCCGAAGCCGGGCTCGGCGCCGAGGACGCCGGTGCCGGCGGCGACCAGCGCCTCCAGGGCGATGCCCAGCAGCTCGTTGGAGCCGTTGCCCACCAACACACCCTCCATCGGGTGCCCGTGGCGCTCCGCCAGGTCGCGGCGCAGCTCGTCGGAGTGGAAGTCGGGGTAGCGCGCCCAGTCCCGCTCGAGCAGGCGCCGGGCCACCTCCTCCTTCAAGCGCCGCGGCAGGTCCCAGGGCACCTCGTTCTGGTCCAGCTTGTGGACGCACTCGACCTGGTCCAGGTGGTACGCCTTCAACTCACGCAGCTCCGGGCGCACGAAGCGAGCCGGGGATTGGCTCCCGGGGCCGCTCTGGCCGGGGGCCGAGGCGGTCATTGGGTGCTCCCGTCCGCGTCCGCGGCAGCCCCGCCCCCGCGCCGGCGGGCGGCGGCGGCATGGCCGGGCAGGCCCTCGGCGTCGGCGAGGACGGCGGCCACCTCGGCCAACCGCTGCGCCGCCTCCTGGCCGAACCGCACGACGTGGCTGCGGCGCACGAAGTCCTCCACCCCCAGGGCGGAGGCGAAGCGGGCCGAGCCGCCGGTGGGCAGGACGTGGCTCGGGCCGGCCACGTAGTCGCCGAAGACCTCCGGCGTCGCGGCACCCAGGAAGATGGCGCCGGCGGAGCGCACCCGGTCGGCCAACGCCTCGGCCTTCTCCCCCACCAGTTGCAGGTGCTCCGGGGCGAAGCGCTCCACCAGGTCCAGGGCCGGCCCCGGCGAGGCCGCCAGGTCGGCGGTGACGAAGGCGGTGCCGAAGGCCGCCAGGGAGGTGCGGGCGGTCTCCTCGGTGGCCAGTTCCCCCACCTGGCGGCCCAGCGCCGCCTCCACCGCCGCCACCAGGTCGCGGGAGTCGGTGACCAGGACCGCCGCCGCCCGGGGGTCGTGCTCCGCCTGGGCCAGCAGATCGGCCGCCAACAGCTCCGGGTCGCTGCCGCCGTCGGCCACCACCAGCACCTCCGTGGGGCCGGCCAGGCCGTCGATGGCGACGTCGCCGGCCACCAGCTTCTTGGCGGCGGTGACCCAGGCGTTGCCCGGGCCGACGATCTTGTCCACCCGGGGGACGCTGGCCGTGCCGTAGGCCAGGGCGGCGACGGCGTGGGCGCCCCCCATGCCCCACACCTCGCCGACGCCGAGCCGCGCCAGGGTGTGGCGCAGGGCGGCGTTGCCGCGGAAGGAGCGGGGCGGCGTGGTCACCGCCACCTCGTCGACGCCGGCGGCCCGGGCCGGGACCACGGTCATCACCACCGTCGAGGGGTAGCTGGCCAGCCCGCCGGGGACGTAGACGCCGACGCGGCGGAACGGCTGGCGCCGCTCCACCAGGGTGACGCCGTCGCGCTCCAGGGTGAAGCCGGCGTGGACCTGGCGGCGGTGGAACTCCTCCACCGCCTCGATGGCCCGCTCCAGGGCGTCGGCGAAGCCGGCGGGCAGGTCAGCGGCGGGCACCGGGCCCTCCGCCGGCAGCGCGAGGTCGAAGTCGCCGCCGGCGCCGGCCTCGCCGCCCAGGTCGAAGCGCTCCACGTAGCCGCGCAACGCCGCGTCGCCGCGGCGGCGCACGTCGTCGACGATCTCGGCGATGCCGTCAGCGTCGTCCTCGATGCCGGACCGACGCCGATCGGAGTGGAATCGACCATCGTTGCCTCGGCGCCGGGCGCATCGACCCTGTTGCGCGCCGGGGGCATCCCGCGCGACGCGATCGAGGCGGTGCTGAAGGAGCCGCTGAACGCTCCGGT
>Ga0102947_1000055_pt1 | contig 38953 bp, 23 predicted proteins | sample SalPon2A_A_D2_MG_FD_78210 | JGI IMG/M metagenome (GOLD analysis project Ga0102947, IMG submission 78210) | Soil microbial communities from South San Francisco under conditions of wetland restoration - Salt Pond MetaG R2A_A_D2_MG | ecosystem: Environmental > Terrestrial > Soil > Wetlands | place... | reverse complement strand
CGGCTCCGGGCAACGCCAGGTCGATCTCCACGCCGCCGTGCGCGAGGAGTTCGGGCGCTACTTCACCGAGGCGCGCCACGCCCCCACCGGCGAGTTGAAGAAGGCGCGGCAGGAGCTGGCCGAGGCGGAGGCCGAGGAGGAGGGCCTGGCCGCGGCGATGGCGGAGCTGGAGGCGGACGCCGCCCGCGCCACCGACCTGGCGGAGCGCCGCGTCGAGCTGCGCGGCCGGGTGGAGCGGGCGGAGAAGGCCGCCGCCGCCACCGCCGCCGAATTGAAGCAACTTTCCGGCCTGGAGGAGGAGGTCTCCCGCCAAGCCTCCCGCCTCGCCGAACGGGAGACCCTGCGCGACGTCCTGGAGGATCTGTCCGAGGTGCGCCGCCGGGTGGGTGACCTGGAGGGCCGCCGCCGCGCCGCCGAGGCCGCCCTGGCCGAGGCGGAGGCCGACCTGGAGCCGGCCCGGGAGGCGTTCAAGGAGAGCCGGCGGGCGGTGCAGCGCGCCGAGGCGGAACTGGAGCGCCGGCGCCAGGCCGCGGCGCTGCTGGAATCCCTGGCCGGCCGCCGCGAGGCGCTGGCCGGGCTCGAGGACCGGCTGCGCCAGGCGCGGCCGGCGGCGGCCCGGGCCCGGGCCGCGGAGGAGCGGTTGGAGAAGACCGCCGAGATCTCCGCCGAGGCATTGGCCGAGCTGGAGGCGGCGGTGCGCCAGCGCGACCTGCTGGCGGCTCGCCAGGAGAGCAGTAGCCCGAAGCTGGTGATCACCGCCCGGGACGGGCTCCACCTGGAGGTGGAGGAGGGGGGCGATGGTGAGGCAGGCGGTGACGATGACGGTGGCACTGACGGTGACGCTGAGTCGACCAGTGCCGAGCTGACCGCGGGCGAGAGCTGGCAGAGCCAGCCCGCCGGCGAGCTGCGCCTCACCCTGGCCGATGCTTCGCACCGCCCGCTGGCCGACCTCGCCCTCACCCCGGGGGCCGACAGCGAAGCGGTGGCGCGGGAGCTGGAGGAGGCGGAGGCGAAGCTGGCCGCCCGCCTGGCCGGCCTGGGGGTGGACGACGTCGAGGCCGCCCGGCTCGCCCACCGCCAGCGGAGCGAGGCCGCGGCGGAGCGCGAGACGGCGCGCTCGCTCCTCTCCGGCGTCGCCGGCAAGGCCGGTGTGGGTGGGCTGGAGGAGCGCCGCGCCGAGGTCGCCGCCGAGGTGGAGCGACTGGAGGGCGAGATGACGGCCCTGGCGACCTCGGGGGCCTCCGGCGAGGCGGAAGGCGATGCCGGTGCAACGGACGCGGCGATTCCCGCCGACGCCGACGCCGCTCGGGCGGAGGTGACCGCGGCGCTGGACGCCCTGACCACCGCCCGCCGTGAGCACGAGGCGGCCCAGGAGCGGGGCGAGGACCTGCGCAAGGCCCGGGACCGGGCGGAGCGCACCCGCCGCGAGTTGGAGGTGGAGCTGCGCTCCGCCCGCCAGCAGCGCAATGGCGCCGCCGAGCGCGCCGCCGCTCTGCTCCGCCGCCACGGTCACGACGTCCCGGCCGAGCGCCTGGCCGATGCAGGTAGGGGCGATGCAGGTAGGGGCGATGGAGATGGAGATAGCGGTGATGCGGGGGACATGGACGACGGGGGCGGCCCAGGCGAAGGTGGCGGTGACGGCGCCCAGGCCAGCCCGGGGACCGCCGGGCCCGCCAGCGCCGGCAGCACCGCCCCTGCCGCTGCCACCGCCGACACCGGCAACGCCGCTACCGCCGCCGCCGCCGGCCCGGGCCAACTCGGCCTCTTCGCCGGCGATGCCCCGGCGCCGCCCTGGGCCGACGCTCCCGGTGCGCCCGGTGCCCCCGGCGACCCGCTGCCGGTGTTGCGCGAAGCCGCCGAGGGGGCGGTCCTCGCCGCCGGCGAGGCGCTGGACGCCGCCCGCCGCCGCCTCGGCGCCGCCGCGCCGGAGGCGGTGCGCCGCCGCGCCGCCGAGGCCGCCGCCGAGCTCGCCGCCGCCCGGGACGAGCAGCGCCGGGTCGATGACGACCACCTCGCCGTGCGCACCCGTCTCGACCACGCCGGCGAGCGGGGCCTGTACGAGCGCCTGGAGGAGGCCCGGGGGCGCTTGGCCGCCGCCCGTCGCGCCGCCGCCTCGACCGAGGCCCGGGCCGCCGCCGCCGACCGCCTGCGCCGCGCCGTGGAGTCGGCCCGGGAGGCGGCCCGCCAGGCCTACGCCGGGCCGCTGGCGCGGACTCTCGAAGAGCTCGGCCGGCCGCTCTTCGGCGACGACTTCGCCGTCGAGCTGGACGACGACCTGAACGTCGCCCGGCGCACCGCCTTCGGCACCACCCTGGACTACGCCCGCCTGTCCAGCGGCGCCCAGGAGCAGCTCTCCCTGTTGCTGCGACTGGCATGTGCCGTGCTTATTTCTCCGGACGAAGGGGTTCCTTTGATCCTCGACGACGCGTTGGGCTACACCGACCGTGACCGGCTCGCCGCTCTGGGGCAAGTGCTGTCCCGCGCCGGCGAGCGCTGTCAGATCATCGTGTTGACCTGCTATCCGAGCAGGTACAGCCAGGTCGCCGATGCCCGGCGCATCGATCTCGCCGCCTGCGAAGGCGGCCCACCCACGCCCTGAAGCCGTCGCCCCGCGTCGGAATCCGGGCTTGTTCAGTGACCCCTCCTTGGTTTCACGAATTTTCAAACAGTACTCTGGAGACACGATGAGCAACGGTTTGATGACCGCGAAGATCCTTCGAGAGGAGAAAGACGAACTGGAGGCGGAATGGCTGGAAAGCCTGAGCGAGGTCGGCATCCGGCGGCCGGAGTTGTTGCCCGACGCGGAGCTGCGCCAGCAGTGTGAAGAGGTCCTGGGACTGCTGGCCGAGGCGGCCGAAGGCGATCTGGCGGACTACGAGCCCAGCAACTCCGCCGACGCCCGGGAGCTGCTGGCCGAGATCTCCCACTCCCGGGTCCGGGTCGGGGTGTCGCCGCGGGAGAACACCCGCTTCATCCTGACCCTCAAGCGGCCTCTGTTCCGCCGCCTGTTCGACCGCGCCGAGGGCACGGAGGAGCTGAGCGAGGAGGTGTGGCTGGCCAACCAGGTCCTCGACCGGCTGGCGCTGCTCATCGTGGAGAGCTACCAGACCTCCCGGGAGTCGGTGATCTCGCGTCAGCAGGAGGAGTTGCTAGAGCTGTCGACGCCGGTGGTCAAGCTGTGGAACGGCGTCGTCGCGCTGCCGCTCATCGGCACCCTGGACTCCAGCCGCACCCAGGTGGTCATGGAGACGCTGCTCGAGCGCATCGTCTCCACCGGCGCCGACACCGCCATCCTCGACATCACCGGGGTGTCCACCGTCGATACCCTGGTGGCCCAGCACCTGCTGAAGACCGTCGAGGCGGCGCGGTTGATGGGTGCCGACTGCATCATCAGCGGCATCCGGCCGCAGATCGCCCAGACCATCGTCCAGCTCGGCCTGGACCTGTCCTCGGTGACCACCAAGGCCAGCCTCGCCGACGCTTTCGCCTACGTCCTGGAGCGCCGCGCCGATGACGCGGCGTATCTCGACCCCGGGACTTTGGAGACCGACGATTGAACTCCCGCATCCCCATCCTGAAGATCGGCTCGTTCCTCCTCGCCTCGATCCAGGTGGAGTTGGATGACGAGCTCGCCGTCAGCCTGCAGGAGGACCTGACCCAGGCGATCACCAAGCACGGCGCCAAGGGGGTCCTCATCGACGTCTCCTCGATGGAGATCATTGACTCCTTCATCGGCCGCGTGCTGGGCAACGTGGCCGCCTGCTCGCGCATCCTCGACGCCGTCACCGTGGTCGTGGGCATGCGCCCGGCGGTGGCCATCACCCTGGTGGAGATGGGCGTCGGCCTGCACGGCATCCGCACAGCCCTCAACGTCGATCGCGGCCTGGCGCTGCTGCGGGAGGCCACGGAAAGGCCCGCCGCGGGATGAAAGTCGTTCGGGAGGAGACCCTCCCCATCCGTGAGAAGGCGGACATCGTGAGGATTCGACAGCAGGTGCGAGCCTGGACCGGCGAGCTGGGTTTCGGCCTGGTGGAGCAGACCAAGATGATCACCGCCGCCAGCGAGCTGGCGCGAAACACCCTCGACCACGGCGCCGGCGGGCACGTCGAGATCCGCGACCTGAGCGACGGCGAGCGGCGCGGCCTGCGCCTGGTCTTCGCCGACGAGGGCCCCGGCATCGCCGACCTGCAGATCGCCCTCCAGGACGGCTACACCACCGGTACGGGCATGGGCCTGGGGCTGTCCGGGGCCAAGCGCCTGGTCAACGACTTCGAGATCGAGTCCGAGCCGGGGCAGGGCACCACCGTCACCATCACTCGGTGGCTGACATGAACAGGTGGCTGACATGAACTGGAGGGCGCGGTGAGCGACGCTACGGAGCGACTGATCGACAGGCCCGGCGAGGAGAGCCCGGTGAAGGATGACCCGGCCCAGGACGCCGGCTCCGGCCAGCCCGCCACCGCCCGGGTCGAGTCGTCGCTGTCGGGGAGCCTCTACATGCGCCTGGACGAAGCCTCCCAGGTGGGGGCGGCGCGGCGCGCCGTGGTGCTCCTGGCCCGGCGCCTCGGCCTCGGCGAGACGGCGGTGGGCACCGCCGCCCTGGCGGTCACCGAGGTGAGCAAGAACCTGGTGCAGCACGCCGGCGGCGGCGAGCTGTCCTTGTGGTGGACGCCGGAGGCGCCCCGGGAGCCGACCCTGGAGGTCCTGGCCATCGACAGCGGCCCCGGCATGGCGGACGTCGAGCGCTGCTTCACCGACGGGTACTCCACCGCCGGCACCCCGGGCACCGGCCTGGGGGCGGTGCGCCGCGCCGCCTGCGCCCTGGACGTCTACGCCCCCGCCGGCGGCGGCACGGTGATGTGGTTCCGCCTCGGTGAGAAGGGGGAGGCCGGCACCGCCCCCGGCCCGGACTTTGAGAACGGCGCCGTCTGCGTGCCGATGCCCGGCGAGGAGGCCGTCGGCGACGCCTGGGCGCTGTGCGAGACCGGCGGCGGCGCCACCGTCCTGGTCTCCGACGGCCTGGGCCACGGCCCGCTGGCCGCCGAAGCCTCCCGCGCCGCCCTGACCTACTTCTGCGACCACTGCACCGACGACGTGGAGCGCCTGCTGGCGGGCATGGCGGACGGCCTGGCCCGCACCCGGGGCGCCGCCGTCGGCGCCGCCCGCTGGCAGGGCGACCGGGTGCGCTTCGCCGGGGTCGGCAACATCGCCGCGGTCATCGAGCGCCCCGGTGGCGAGCGTCGCCACCTGGTCTCCCACCATGGCACCCTGGGTCAGTCCGGCGGGCGCGGCCAACGCATGCAGGCGTTCGAGGCGGACCTGGCGCCGGGAGCCCTCCTCATCCTGCACAGCGACGGCATCAACACGCGCTGGAAGCTGACCGACTACCCGGGGCTGATCCACCGCCACCCGGGGGTCGTCGCCGGGGTCCTGCACCGCGACTTCCGCCGCCGCCGGGACGATTCCACGGTGCTGGTGGTGGGCCACAAGCGTGCCCGGGAGGTGGCGTGGGACAGGGGGTGACGGCGCACCGCCAGGTCGAGGGCCTGGAGGACGTGATCGCGGTGCGGGCGGCACTGCTGGCCGTCGGCCGCGCCGGCGGTCTTGAGCCGGCCACCCGCTCCGCCATCGCCGTCCTGATTTCCGACGCCCTGCGTGCGGTGTGCGAGACCGGGGACAATGCCGAGGTGGATCTGGCGGTGACCGGCTGCTGCCTGCGGGTCGAGGTGCGGGGGCCGGCGGAGGCCGCGGAAGCGCTGCGCACGGCGACCCGGGTCAACCGCGACCTGATCCCGGGCGAGCTTGCCGTCGAGGGGGACGGGAGTGGTACGGCGCTGCGCCTGGTGCAGAAGCTCAGCGAGGATGCCAAGACGGCCAAGACGGCCGAGACGGCCGAGGACCTGGAGCCTGCGGTGCGCCCGGAGTTGGCGGCGGCGGTGGAAACCCTGCGCGACGCCGAGGGCAGCGACGACACGGCCCTGGCCCGGGACCGGCTGGCGCGCAACGACCAGGAAGTGCGGGAACTGCTGGCCAAGCTGGAGGCTCGCAAGGACGCGCTGGAGCGCCTCGACGCCGAGCTGGAGGAAACCAACCGGGGCGTCGTCGCCCTGTACGCCGAGCTCGACCAGCGCGACCAGCACAAGAACGAGTTCCTGGCGACCCTGGCCCACGAGTTGCGCAATCCGCTGGGGGTCATGGGCACCGCCATCCACGCCGTCCGGGACCACCGGGAGCTTCACGAATCGGCGGTGCGACCGCTGGAGGTGGCGGAGCGCCAGCTCTGGCACCTGGCCCGGCTGGTGGATGACCTGCTGGACGTCTCGCGCATCGACCAGGGCAAGATCAACCTCAAGCGGGAGCACATCGACCTGGCCGAAGTGGTGCGCCGGGCCATCGACACCAGCGAGCAACTCTACCGCGACCGGGAGCACGAGCTGACCCTCGACCTGGCCGATGAGCCGCTGCCCCTGGACGGGGACCCGGTGCGCCTGGAACAGGTGGTCGACAACCTGCTGACCAACGCCGCCAAGTACACTCCCGAGGGGGGCCGGGTCGAGGTCCGCACCCGGCGTGTCGATGGCCGGGCGCTGCTCACCGTGTCGGACAACGGCGTCGGCATCAGCGAAGAGATGCTGGGGCGGATCTTCCAGCTCTTCGCCCAGGCCGATGACTCCCTGGACCGCTCCAGCGGCGGTCTGGGTCTGGGGCTGGCCCTGGTGGAGCGGCTGGTGGGGCTGCACGGCGGCACCGTGGCCGCCCACAGCGAGGGGGAGGGTGAGGGGAGCCGTTTCACGGTGCGCCTGCCGCTGGCGACGGGTGACGCCGACAACAATGACAGGGACGAGGAGGCTACAAGCGTGGAGAATTCTGTGGACCGGACCCTTTCGGTCCTCCTGGTGGAGGACAACGAGGACGCCCGGGAGATGCTGGCACTACTGCTCCAGGGGCGCGGCTTCGAAGTGACCACCGCCGGCGACGGCGTCCGGGGGGTGGAGCGCTTCGACGAGGACGGCCCCTTTGACGCCGCGGTCATCGACATCGGCCTGCCGGAGCTCGACGGCTACGGGGTGGGGCGGGAGATTCGCAGCCGGGAGGGCGGCGGCGGCGTGCTCCTGGTGGCGCTGTCCGGCTACGGCCGGGACGAGGACCGGGAGCGCTCCAGCGCCGCCGGCTTCGACCACCATCTGGTCAAGCCGGTGGAACCGGCCGAACTGTGCAAGATCCTGCGTGACGTCGGTGCCGACGCCGACGCCGGCTAAGCTCGGACTCAGGCCAGGCCCGCCCGAACGTGTTCGTCGTTCGTCATAGCTTCCGCCTTTTGAGCATGTTCACGATTATGTCACGGGTCCCGACCGGATTAGGGGGCAGTGTCTGGTAGCTGGCTCGCATCGGAATGGCAGCCAGAAGGAGTCCAAACATTCGCACCTTGAGCTGAGCTTGAAGATCCGCCAGCAACCTGGAATCTACGACCGTACGAGGAACCTTGCGGACCTCGGTCCCAGGTCCGATCTTCGCATTCTGGCTAACTTCCTCCATGAAACATACGGTAGCTGAGAACGATCACGATGCCCAGCGCCGTCAGCGTGCTAGGCAATCAGCATGCAACTTGATACATAGGCCCAAGGAGAACGCCAATGAAGAGCCTGCATCTCTATCTCGCAGGACTGCTCGTAGCTGCAAGCTGTGCTCACCTTACGGCAGCGATGGGAGGAAACGAACCGCGGATCCCAGAAACCGAAACCTTTGCTACCAAGATCATCTGGGCCGATGAAGAGCGAGAGCAACCTATCTTTATTCCACAGGCGGTTCTCCAGGGAGCGAAGATTGATTCTCTGCCAATGGATAGAGATGACCGTTCCTTTCTTCAGGACGAGATCAATCTTCGCAAGGGATTCGGCCCCCACTGCGGCGAACCACGTTTCTCCTCAAAGCAAGGGGCGTCACCGAGTGCGGGTGGCTTTCAAGAGTTGATAGCAGAGGCGCCTGCGAGCTTCCTCGGAACAATTGTCAGCATCGAAAGTGGTTGGGCAGTTGCACGGGGCCTGGTGGCTGAGTTGGCTTATATCGAGGTTGGCGAAGTTGTCGCCGAGAATCGCGAGGGTTCCACACCAAGAACCGGGAGTGTAGTCGCGGTTTTGTTTCTGGGGGGCAAGGCCATAATAGCTGATACAACATTCTGTCAAAAAAACCTTATGGTTTTTTTGGGCCTGCTGTAGGTGATCGAGTTCTGGTTGGAGGAAGTCTTTCGGCAGAAGATGATTCATACTTTCATAGGTCTTTTGTGCTTCCAGTCATAGATGGCCAGGTTCTAGCTCAGCCAATGCCCGATCTTGCAGAAAACGCTGTAAGCATCTCGATTGATGAAATCCGGCAAGAGGTCAAGCAAAAGGTGCAGTGATGAGTAAGATTACTCTTGGCTGCATTTGAGCCATGGCCTTGGCTGTCTTGTTGGTGAGTTGGCCGATGGAGGCGGTCGGTGATTGTGACGGAGATTGCGTTACAGCGAAAAAGCCACTTCCAGAGCCAGTTAATGACGGACTATATCCTCTGTATGCTGTGAGTTATGTCACGGTGTATCTCAACGAGGAGGCACGACAACATCATCGCGATAGCGAGAACATCGATGCTATCTTTGACATGGGTCGGGTCAAAAATGCTTTTTCACAATGGGCAAATAAATGTGGGGAAGTCGGTGGGATACCAGGTTTCAGGTTTGCTTTCGAGAATGACGTTCCATCCGACAGAGACAAACGAACGACGATTTACATTCGATACGAGCCGGACAGAGGTGATGACCAGTCCACGTCAGGTACAGCCGAAGAAAGAGCAGAAGCTCGTGGTGCTGAAATTATTCTATTCGGTGAGTGCAACAATAATAGGTCCAATTGTGATGCGCAGTCTCGCTTTCTGTGGGGTAGCGATTACGGCCAACAGATTATCGCTCACGAGATTGGGCATGTATTGGGTGTCGGGCATGATAAGTCTGGAAACGAGGGTTGCCAGGATCAAGGTTTGATGGCTGGAGCTTCATGGTCCGACGTTAGTTTAAACCTGAAGGATGAATATTGCCAGATGGCTAAGAAGGTGAACGATCCTTATGAAGCCTGCTCCTTCGATGCTCAGGCATTAGGCGGTAGCGTTCACCCGTGCGAGGTCTGCCAGTACGAGCTTTCGGCAAGTGTTAGCGGTTTGAAGGGAGAGCACAGCGTGAGCCTGGTGGTGACGCTTCCGGCCAGTGGATATCAGATTTATAAGACGATCTACAGTGATTCGGCGTTCACGTTCGAAGCCAAGGGAAATCATCGCCATCGACGGCGAGCCCGACTATCCGATGGCTACGGTGGTCGACCGCGAGATTGCCGTGGACAATACATGCACCGCATTCTCTACCCCCACGGTGAGTGTGACGGCGCCCGCGGCTGGCGATTTCGTGGCCGGCCCGGTCTTGGTATCCGCTACGGCGCAGGCCGAAGGGGGGGTGGAGAGGGTGCAGTTTTTCGTCGATGACGTACGGTTGGCCCACGACTGGTCCGCTCCGTACCGGTGGACCTGGGACTCGACTAGCGTGGAGGATGGTTTCCACGAGATCCGCGCGCGTGTCACGGACGAGTGTGGCGGTGTCGCCCACTCACAAACGGTTGTGGTGGAGAGCATCAACAGCAACGAACCACCCAGGGTCGAGATGGAGAACCCGTTGCCAGGGGCCACGATCTCAGGCTCTGCCGTCGAGGTGTCCGGGTGGGCGCTGGATGAGGACGGAATCGACTCGATTGCCATCCGTTTGAACGGACAGTTGGTGACGTCGAGCAGTCCCATGGAGGTCCGTAACCGATCCGAGATCTGCTCGTCGGTGGCCAGCACCGATCCTCGCTGTCCAGACGTAGGGTGGGCACTGGCCCTGGATTCGAAGCTCTATCCCGATGGGCCCTACCAGTTGGAGGTGGTGGTCAACGACGGGCGGGGCGGGGTGCAGACCATCGCTCGCCAGGTGGATGTCGATAACGATCCTCCTCAGCCGCCGGGGGTGAGCACCCCTTCCTCGATCAGCGGGGTCGTCGGCGACACGGTGACCTTCCAGGTCTACACATGGGGTGAGGGTCCTCATTTCTTCCAGTGGCAGGAACGCCAGGGAGGGCGTTGGTTGAACCTGTGGAATGGAGCCCGCGATTCCAGGATCTCTGGGGTGACGACCGATAAGCTGACGATCTCTGGTCTCGAGTTCAGCGACGCCGGCGGCTACCGGTGCCTGGTGACCAACGCCGGGGGGGCCACCGCCTCGCCTTCGGCTTCCTTGACCGTGGCGGAAGCCATCGACGCGCCGACGGTGGTGGCGGGCATCGACCAGACGGCCGTCGAGGGGGCGGACGTGAACTTGACCGTTTCTGCGGAGGGTGCCGGAACCCTGGCCTACCAGTGGCAGAAGTGGACCGGGACCTACTACGCTGACGTCAGCAACGGGAATGGGCTTTCCGGCGCCAAAAGCTCGGTTCTCGCCTTTACAGGTGTCGGCCTGAGCGCTGATGGCACATATCGGTGTGAGGTCAGCAATACCGGTGGAACCACCCCGTCCACCGGCATCGACCTTTCGGTGAGCCCTGATCTCTCAGGGACCTGTAGCTCGACCTCCACCGCGCTCTGCCTGCATCAGAGTCGCTTCCAGGTCGAAACGGTGATCAACGGCGCCGCCGGTCAAGCCAAGCCCTACTCGAACCTCGGCGGATTCTTCACCCGCAGCAATCCGGAGAACGTCGAAGTTGGCGTCAAGATTCTGGATGGTGTCTACATCAACGGCCGCTACTGGGTGTTTCATGGCTCCATGACCAGCCTGCCGTACACCGTCACCGTGACGGACACGGCGACCGGGGCGGTCAAGAGCTATCACAAGAACGCGGACAGCTTCTGTGGAGAAGCGGACACCCAGGCGTTCGCCAACCCCGGCAGCGGCTCGTCAGCTCTGGTGACGGGGAGTTTTATTCGCCTCCGGGCTTCGGATGAATCGGTTTCAGGAGCTTGCGAGGGATCTCCCACCGCCCAGTGTCTGCTTGATGACCGGTTCCGGGTGCAGGTCTTCAGGAACGGCAGCGCACAGCAGGCGGTGCCGGTGACCGGGCTTTCCGCCGCCTACGCGTTCGGGTCGATGGCCAATCCGGAGGTGATGGTGAAGGTGCTCGACGGCACGCCTGTCAACGACTGGTACTGGGTCTTCTTCGGCTCATTGACCAGTCAGGACTACGAGGTCCGGGTCACCGACACCACGGACGGTAGCGTCAAAAGCTATCCAAGCCCTGGGGCGAGTTGTGGCCAGGCCGACACCAATGCCTTCTAGGGAAGGACGGCGCGGAATCTCTTAGTCCAGGTCCTTGGGCGGGATGCCCGCCGCCGTCTCCGGGGTGGCCGGGCAGTGCTCGTCCCGGCGGCGCTCCAGGTCGCGGATCACCGCCGCCCGGAAGCCGGCTTCGCCGCCCTCGGCCAGGCGGGCGTTGCGGTACTCCTCGATGTCCACCTTCTCGAAGTTCATCCGCACCTTGCGAAACAGGTGGGGGATCGTCTCCCCCGGCGCCTGGACGTGGTGCAGGCCGCCGCTGTAGGCCAGCAGCATGGAGCCGTTGGGCGTCGTCTGCAGGACGTCGGCGATGCCGCCCCGCACGCTCATCGGCTTGCCCTCCTTGTCCAGCCCGTCCTTGCGCATCATGCGCCCCTCGGGGGCGAGGACGATCATCGACTGGGGGTCATCGACCCGCTCCATGACGCTGCGCCAGGTGTGGTCCCGCTGTCGGCTGATGGGCACGACGTGGGCCGCCACGGTGCGGTAGAAGGCGCCGACCAGGGGGCGCTCAGCGGTCTTCTCGGCGATGGGCACGATGCCGTGGCGCGCCATGTGGCGCAGGAAGCGGTTGGGGCAGGGGGCGGCCAGCACCCACTCGTAGAGGCTGGTGTGGTTGAGGATCGCCACCACCCGGATGCCGGTCCAACGGTCGCCGGGGCCGGGCTCGCCGACCCAGTGGTTCTCGTGGCGCCAGAAGAGGCGGGAGACGCCCTTGACGATGAGCAGCAGGGTGTAGGGGATGAGGTATCGCATCGTCTCAGCTCCCGGCTCCGGCGGCGGCCGCGGCCCCCGGCGCCGTGGCCGGCGGCACGTCGTCGTCTGGCACTTCGTCGTCCAGGCCGGCGCGGCAGATCGCCTCCAGGCTCTTGCCGCGGCAGCGCTCGATGCGCTGGCTGCGGCGCTGGAACTGGGTCAGGGCGAAGGTGGTGAAGTCCTCCCGGGTGAGGCCGAAGGGCATCGGGTCGTAGGCCGCGAAGACCTCTTCCACGACCCCCAGGGCCGGGGCCAGCATCTCCCCCATGCGGGCCTCGATGGCGCGCCACACCGGGTCGCCGTGCTCCGCCACCAGGCGGGAGAGGAGGAAGACGCCGTAGGCCATGTGGCGTGCCTCGTCGGCCTTCAGGTAGGCCACCGCCCGCTGCATGCCGGGGAGGATCTGGTTGCGCTCCAGGACGGTGAGGTAGGCGTGGTAGCCGGTCTCCGCCAGCACCCCTTCGACGATCATGTTGTAGGTCACCGAGGCGGCGGCCTGGGCCTGCGGCGACGGGTCGTCCCGCAGCCGGCCCAGGGAGCGCGGCAGTTCCTCGTAGAACACCTTGCGGTAGCTCGCCGTGTGGTAGTGGGACAGGTCGCTGTGCTCGTCGGCCACCTCGTCCAGGAAGCGGCGGAACAGTTCGACGTGCTTCGCCTCCTCCCAGAGGAAGGCGGCGAGGAACATCTCCTCCTCCAGCCGGCCCTCGGCGGCGATGACGCCGATCAGCGGCAGCAGGTCCAGGGCCACCGACTCCTCGCCGGCGGCGAACAGCGAGGTCAGGCGCAGCAGCACGTCGCGCTGCTCGTCGGCGAGGCCGGCCCAGTCCTGGGCGTCCTGCTCGAAGTCGATGTCCCGGGGGTCCCAGATGCCGCGCTGCTTCGCCTTGTGCCACAGCCGCATCGGCGGCAGGCTGTGGTCGAGGCCGCGGGGGCTGGTGGTCTGGTAGCTGCGCTCGGGGGTGTCGCTCATCGCGGGAGGTCTCCGTTCCAGCCGGCGGGGAAGGTGGAGGGCATGGCGGCGGCCGCCTCCACCATCCGCTTGGCGGCCAGGGTGTAGGGGATCAATTGGGCGATGGAGCCCTTGGCCAGCTCGATCTTGCCGGACATCAGGCCCCACACCGGCTCCACCTCGCCGGCCAGCACCCGGTGCCAGGTGGCGGGGGCGGCGCGGAGCACGAAGAGGGCGGCCTCGGCGTCAGCCTCCTCGGCCCGCCGGCCGCCGCGGCAATCGCCGTCGCGCAAGTCAAGGAAAACCCGGCGCTCGCTGGCGACGCCCATGTCCGGGTCGGCGCTCATCACCACCAGGATCGCCCCCTCCCAGCCGCTGGCGGCGCTGCGGTACTCTGCGCTCTCGTGGATGGCACGGCACCACTGCCGGGCCCATTCGTCGGTGAATATCTCGTGCATGGATGTCTGGTCGGTCGCTCAGATCGTCGGCCCGGAGTGGCCGGTTCAGGGGGCGGTGAAGAGCGCGGCCGGCACGGTCTCGGACACCTCGATGGGCCGCATCTCCAGGGTGCGGCCGCCGTCGAGCTGGGTGCGCTTGGCGGCCAGGCGGACCCGGGCGTCGGGGGGACCGTACCACTCCCACTCCTGCCACAGCCAGACCGTTGGCTCGGCGTCTTCGGGTTGGCTCTGCAAGCGGTAGGCCCAGCGGTCCATGAGGCCGGAGCGGCGGCTGATCCAGGCCCAGTAGCGATCCCCCGGGGTCAGGCCGACGTCCTCGAAGGCCAGGCCGAGGACGTCGTAGGTCTCGCCATCGACGACCTCCGTGCCCTCGTAGGTGAGCTGGACGCCGGGGTCGTTGAGCTTCAGCGGCATCAGCAACCAGTAGGTGTCGTTGACCCAGGCGCCGTAGGCCATCTCCACCAGTTCCCCGGCGCGCTCGCCGTGGACCTCCTCGCCGTCCACCCAGGCCTTGCCCTGGCGGCTGTCCAGGTCCTCGATGACGACGTAGCTCTCACCCTCCTGGGTCGTCCCCTCCACCCGGTGGCGCCCGGTGGAACGGTCCCAGTGGTGGCTGCGGCGGCCGGCGAAGTGGAAGCTCAGCACGCGGGCGTGGTCCCAGGCCGCCTCGCCCCCCATCGCCTCCACCGCCCGGGCCGCCACCGCCGCCGGGTCCGGCGCGGCGCTCTCCGTCGGCTCGCTGGCGCCGGCGGGGGCAGGGGCGAGGACGGCGACGACGGCGAGGACCAGTGCCAGGGCCACCAGGGCCGCCGGCAGCGGGTGGGCGGGAAGCGCGGTTCGGGCGTCAGGGCGCAATGGGGTCGGGCTCATGGATGTACCTCCGGTCAGGGGCAGGGTGTTGCCTCATCGTAGTACATCGCGGCCACCGCCGGAGCCTCCGGTCGCGCCCTTGCGCCGGTAGAGGACCACCTCCGCCGGTTGTCCAGGGTTGACGCGGTGGGCCACCTCCCACTCCTCGGCGAAGCCGGGGGAGCGGAGAATCGGGTCGAGGAAGCTGGCCTGGGGCGTGTAGTAGAGGAACCAGTCAGGGTCGCCGACCCGGAAGGCGGCCACCAGGCCGCCCTCGGCGATGGCCGGTAGCGACCGGGGTGAGACCAGCCCCAGGACGTCGTGGACGTGGCGCCGGCTGTAGAAGGCGATGGTGCCCACCTCGATGGCGGCGACGCGGGCCTCGGCGGGGGCGTGGGCGTCGAGCCAGCGGCCCGCCTGGGTGTAGAGCTCCTGGCGCACCGGGTGGTGCTCGCCGCCGACGCGCCCGGCGGCCTGGCTCAGGGTGAGGAGGCTCACCGGCCAGGCGATGAGGAGGGCGGCGGCCAGCCCGGCAGTGCCGGTGGTGACACGGATCGAGATGCGCGCCGTGGCCACCTCGGTGCCCCCCAGGAAGCGGGCCACCGCCCGGCCGGCGGCACCGGCGGCGTAGGCGTACCCGGTGAGCAGGGCGAAGAGGAGGGGGAGGCCGTACCAGGTGTACATGGGGACGCCCAGCAGCGGGTAGGCCACCACGGTCACCGCCGCCCACAGGACGAGGGTGCGCACCGCGTCGCCGGCATGGCGCAGGGCGACGGCGCCGCCGGCGACGCCGAAGACCAGCAGCGGGATCAGGGCCGGTCCGTAGAACAGGCTGGAGAGGGTCTCCAGGAAGTCGGGCCAGAACGCCTCGCCGCTCGGCCACATGCCCGGCAACCAGCGGCTCTGTACCCGCTTCGCCTCCAGGGTCTGGGGCAGGAAGGTGCCGAACCACGCCCAGGCGGTGGCCAGGCCGGCGGCGATCACCGCCGCCGCCGGCCAGCCGAAGCGGTGGGGCAGGCGGCGGCCGCGGAGGAGGAGCAGGGTGCCCAGGGCGGCCACCCCGAGGCCGGCGTCGGGTCGTGCCCAGACCGCCAGGCCGGCGAGGACGCCGGCGGTGGCGGGGCGGCGTGAGGCCAGGTGGCCGGCGGTCATGAGCAGCGGGGTGACGGTGAAGATCTCGCCGCCGGTGAAGAGCCAGAACGGCAGGCTGGTGCCGACCAGCCAGGCCGCCAACACCCCTTCCCAGGGGCGCTCCGGATACGAGGCGCGGATCAGCAGCGCCGCGATCCACAGCATGCCGGCCAGGGTCGCCGCCGTGCCGACGCTGGGCAGCGGCGCGCCGGAAAGCGCCGCCAGCGCCGCCAGCAGAAGGCCGTGGCCCGGCGCCGTGGTGCCGAAGACCTCCTCCCCGGGGTTGAAGCGGAAACCCTCGCCGTGGATCAGGTTGTCGGCGTAGCGGTAGGTGATGAAGAAGTCGTCGATGGCGTAGCCGTGGAAGTACATCGCGATGGGCACCAGCGCCACCGCCAGCAGCAGGACGTGAAGGGCGGTGAAACGCCAGGCGGCACGGCGCGGGGCGTGGCTCACGGTCGGCCCTCGGCCCGCAGGCGGCGGGGGGCGGGGAGGAGGAGGGTGAGGGCCAGGGCCAGCCCGAGGGCGCCGGCGGCGAGGGCGGCGGCGAAGCCGGGGGGACGGTAGAGAAGCTCCAGGCTGTGTCTGCCCGGCGGCACCCAGACGGCGACGAAGGGGCCGTTGGCGAGACTCGTGGGCACCGGCTCCAGGGCGGCGCCGGGCGCCCCGGTCAGGGCGTGCCAACCCCCGTCCTGGTAGACGCTGCTGGCCACCAGGCGGCGGCGGTGGACGTCCAGGGTGGCCCGCAAGCGGGTGGCGTGGATCTTCTCGATGCGCAGCAGGTCGTCCTGCCCGGTGCGGCCTGGGGTACGAGCCGGCCCCAGTTCGCGCCGGGGGGGACTGGCCAGGCTGCGGTGGCCGAAGTCCCGGTTCTTGCGCACCCAGTCCACCCAGCCGTGGGGTGCCGGCCGGGTGCGCACCTGCCGGGGCAGGAAGAGGGGCGGCAGGGCGTCGATGCTCTCGAACAGGCTGGCGTCGGCCAGGTGGGCCACCGGCCGTCCCGGCGCCGCCGCCTCCGGCGCCCCCATGGCCGGCCACGGTGGGGTCACCTTCCAGCGCCCCCCGAGAAGGCGGTAGAGGGGGCTGTGGGGCACCGTCAGGACGCACGCCTCCCGGTCCCGCACCGCTCCGGCCTTGGCGCTGGCGGGGGGCATGAGCCACTGCACCACGTCGACGTAGGCCGCCGGGAGATACGGCAGGTGACCTCGCACGTCGCTCAGGCCGTGGCGGGCCAGCGACTCCGGGGCCACCAGCGGCCCGAGGGGGGCGACCCGGGAGTAGCCGGTGTCGCGGAGCAGGGCCTGGAGCCGCGCCATCACCTCCGGGTGCTCCGGCGCCGCCGGGGCGCGGAGCACGGGTACCAGGGTGAGGAGCAGGGCGGTGACGGCGCCGAGGGCCAGGAGCCGCCGCCGCTGCCGGGGCGGGGAGGTGGGTTTCCCGGCCCCGGCGCCGCCGCGGGAACGCAGGTGGTGGGCCACCGCCGTGGCCAGGGCCACCAGGGCGAGGAGCAGCCAGGGAAGCCCCGGCGCCACGGCCAGGTCCGCCGCCGGCGGCAGGTGGTAGTACTCCAGGAGGGATGAGACCACCGGCGGGCGGGCCACCTCCAGCCAGGCGGCGAGGCCGAGGGCGGCGAAGAACGGCACCGGGATGGACGGCCCGGCACCGGCACCGGTCCCGTCCGCCGGCCCGTTGCGCCGCCGGCGCTGCCCCAACCACCAGGCGGTGGCGGCGAGGAGGACGAGGGCGAGGGCGAGGGCCGCGGCCCAGGCCGGCTCCGGGCCGCGGAGAAGGTCGAGGTCGGCGGCTTGGGAGGTCATTCCCAAGCCGCGCTCCAGCTCCAACGGGTCGCCGGTCAGCCGCGCCGACCGCTGCCTGGTGAAATGGCGTGCCGGGTAGGTCTGGGGAGACCAGCGGAAGGTGGTCACCAGGATCGGCGCCGTGACCAGCGCCGCCAGGACCCCTCGGGCCGACCAGCCGCCGAGGCGCCGCCGCCTCTCGGCGGGCGGTAGCGGCGCGGCTTGGGCGAGGAGGAAGGCGGAGGCGAAGACGGCGCCGAGGACCACCGCCGGTGGGTCGCCGGCGGCGAACAGGGCGGCCAGGGCGAGGAACGGGGCGGCTTGGCGGAACGGGTCGCCGTACTTGCGCGCCCATTCCGCCGGTCCGCTTCCCAGCCCGTCCCGCGGTGCCTGGAGGGCCGCCGCCAGGAGCAGGCTCGGGGCGAGGGCGGCGTAGGTGCCGGCGGGGAGGGCCGCCAGCACCGCCACCGCGGCTGCGTAGACGGCGCCGCCCGCCAGCGCCTCCCCGGGCCGCGCCCCGAGGCGGCGCAGCAGCCAGGCCGCCAACCCCAGCCCGGTGGCGATGCGCAACCAGGCCAGCAGAGGTAGCCAGGCGGCGGCGGGCAGCGGGTAGAGCAACCAGGTGAATGGGTGGAGGAGCTGTCCCCCGGCGGTGCCGAGGAGCGGGTAGCCGGCCCCGGCCCGGTCGTTCCACAGCGGCCACTCGCCCCGCCGGGCCGCCTGCCGGGCCAGGTGGACGTGGGGCGCCACGGCGCGGTGGAAGTGGGCCGTCGGCGGGGTGGCCTCAGCGGCGGCCCCGACCACGGTTGCGCCGGCTGTCTCCGGGGCGGGCCCGGCACCGGCCGCGCCCACCGCCACCGCCAGGGCAAGGCCGGCGGCGAGCAGCGCGGCCACGGCGAGCCGGGCGGCGGGGCGGAGGAGGAGGCGGTGGAGAGCCATGGGCATCTGCTTTTTAGCAGACCGGGCGGCCCCTCCGGCCGTCCCGGGCCGCCCCGCGGTCTCCTGGCGCGCTAGACTGATCGCGATGAGCCAAGACAGCCAGGACGGCGCCCAGCGCCCCGAGAACCGCCTCGCCGACGAGTCCAGCCCCTACCTCCAACTCCACCGCCACAACCCCGTCGACTGGTACCCCTGGGGGCCGGAGGCGCTGGAGACGGCGCGGCGGGAGAACAAGCCGATCTTCCACTCGGTGGGCTACTCCACCTGCTCCTGGTGCCACGTCATGGAGCGCGAGTCGTTCTCCGACCCGGCCATCGCCGAGGCGATGAACCGCGGCTTCGTCAACGTCAAGGTGGACCGGGAGGAGCGCCCCGACCTCGACGAGATCTACATGACCGCCACCCAGATCCTGACCGGTCACGGCGGCTGGCCCAACTCGGTCTTCCTGACGCCGGACCTCAAGCCGTTCTACGCCGGCACCTACTTCCCGCCGGAGGACCGCTATGGGCGGCCCGGGTTCGCCAGCCTGGTGCGCGACCTGGAGGAGGCGTGGGAGAAGCGGCGGACCGAGGTCGAGGGGCAGGCCGAGGAACTGACCGGGGCGATGCGGCGCTACGTCGAGGAGCGGGCCCAGCCGGGGACGGCGCCGCCGCCGGCGGACGTATTCGAGCGCGCCCTGACCGGCCTGGGCAAGCGATTCGACACCGAGTGGGCCGGCTTCGGTGGCGCGCCGAAGTTCCCGACCCCGTCCAACCTGTGGCTCCTGCTGGCGGCGGCGGAGGGGGGCGACAGGCTGGCGCCGGCCGCCGCCGACATGCTCCACGCCAGCCTCGACCAGATGGCCCGGGGCGGGATCTTCGACCAACTCGGCGGCGGCTTCCACCGCTACGCCACGGACCGCGCCTGGCGGGTGCCCCACTTCGAGAAGATGCTCTACGACAACGGCCTCCTGCTGGAGGTCTACGCCCGGGAGCACGGGCGCACCAAGGACCCGGAGATGGCGCGGGTGGTGCGCGAGACGGTGGCCTTCCTGGAGCGCGAGATGAGCCTTGACGGCGGCGGCTTCGCCAGCGCCATCGACGCCGAGACCGAGGGCCGGGAAGGGGCCTACTACGTCTGGCGGCGGCAGGAGCTGATGGATGTCCTGGGGGCCGAGGACTTCGAGTTCGCGGCGCCGCTTCTGGGCTTCGCCGGCGTGCCGTTCTTCGAGGACGAGTTCTTCGTCCTCCACCTGCCGGAGCGCCTGGACGTCCAGGCGAAGCGCCGGCGCACCAGCCGGGAGGACCTGTTGGCCGAGCTCGACCCGCTGCGCGAGAAGCTCCTCGACGCCCGCTACCAGCGCCCCCGGCCGTTGACCGACGACAAGGTGCTGGCCGACTGGAACGGCATGGCGATCCGCGGCCTGGCGGTGGCCGGCCGCCTCCTCGGCGAGGCGGGCTACGTGGGGCGGGCGGCGGCGGCGGCGGACTTCGTGCTGGAGAACCTGCGGCGGGACGGGCGGTTGCACCACGCCTGGCGCGGCGGCGAGGCGAAGGTGCCGGGCATGCTGAGCGACTACGTCTACCTGGTCCGGGGCCTCCTCGGCCTGCACCGGGCCAGCGGCGAGGCGCGCTGGCTCGACGCCGCCGCCGAGTTGGCCGAGGAGCAGGAGGAGCACCTGGCCGACGGCCGGGGCGGCTACTTCGTCGCCGAGGAGCGGGACGACCTGCTGCTGCGCAGCAAGGAGGTCTTCGACGGCGCCGTCCCCGGGGCCAACGCCGTGGCGGTCCTGAACGCCCTGGAACTGGCTGCCGCCACCGGTGGCGAGGCGGCCCAGACCTGGCGCCACCGGGCGCGAGCCGCCCTCGCCGCCGCGGCGCCGCTGGTCGAGCAGTTCCCCGACGGCGGCCGGGCGATGGCGGTGGCGGTGCGCCGCTGGCACGAGACGGCGGTGGAGGAGCCCGTCGGTGCTGCCGGGGGCAGTGTCGCGGACCACCAGGAAGAGGCGCGCCGGGCCGCCGCCGCGGCCGCCGCCGACCCGGACTACGACTCCATCCCCAACCTCACCGCCGCCGCGGTGCAGGCGGTGGCGGCGGAGGTGGTGGTGGAGGAGGCGGGGGAGGACGGCTGGAGCGCGTTCCGCCTTCGCCTGGAGGTGGCGGAGGGGATGCACCTCAACGCCGCCGAGGTGGATCACCCGGCGCTGGTGCCCACCACCCTGGGGATGTCCAAAGGGGAGCTGCGGCGGGTGGAGATGCCGCAGGGAGAGGCGCTGGAGCAGGGCGGCGAGACCCTGGACGTCTACCGCGGCGAGGTGGAGATCAGCGGCGAGGTGCGGCCGGCGGCCAAGGGTGTTCCCTACCTCCTGCTGACCTACCAGGCCTGCGACGACCGCCGCTGCCTGCCCCAGGTCACACGCCGGGTGGGTCTGTAGAGCCCAGGTCGGGTCGGCGGTCCCAGGTTTCGTTTTCGTTTTCGTTTTCGCGTTCCGTCTCGGTGCTGGGCTCGCTGTCGGGCTCGGGCTCGATCACTGGCGCCGCTACGGCTTCGGGCTCGATCACGGGCGCCGCTACGGCTTCGGGCTCGGGCTCCGGGCCCCACTCCCGCTCCGTGTCCTCTGCCGCGGAGTGGTCCTGATCGACCTGTTCCGGCTTCTGTCTCTTGCCACACCAACGGGGCTCGCCCGCCGCCTGGTAGTAGGCGATCTCCCCACTCCACAGGGCGACCCGCAGGAAGGCGGCGACGAGGAAGACGACCTGCTGCACGAGTAGGACCAGGGCGACGTGGAGCAGGTTTTCCGGCTGCACTGCGGCCCGCCCGGCGACGTAGGCCAGGTGCAGGCCCACCACCAGCAGCGACAGCAGCAACCAGAACGGCGCCAGGATCAACGGGTGGCGCAGGGCGTGGAAGAACGCCTTGACATAGCCGAACAGGGTGCGCCCCTCGTCGTGGGTGGCGGCGGCGATGCGGGAGAGGTCGTAGCCGAGGTCGAGGAACATGTAGATCAGCATGGAGACGACCAGCACCGCCAGCCAGCCGGCGAGGTGGACCCGGCCGTCCATCTGCGCTTCGGCGAGCTTGTTGATGCCACCGAAGGACGCCCCGACCACGACCAGCAGCGGCACCAGGGCGATGCCGAACCAGATGGCGCTGCGGGTGAAGCGCCAGCCGTGGCGGCCGATGCCGAGGAGGAACGGGCGCTCCCGCTCGTGCTCGCGGTGGAGCAGCGCCTCCACCACCCCGGCGGCGGTGAGGATGTGGAGGAGGACGGCGAAGCCGGCGAGGATCAGGGCGGCCTGGTTGACCATCCCGAAGCCCGAGGCGTCGGCCCGCTGGTAGTCGTTCCACACCGCCATCCGCTCGCCGGCCAAGGCGAGGCCGGCGAACAGGCTGTCGTTCATCAGCCCGGCCATGTCGAAGTAGGCGAGGAGCGCCACCACGGCGGCGGGCAGCAGGCTGAGCAGGTAGACCAGCAGGATCAGCTTGGGGCGCCGGGCGGCGGTCGCCAGGCCGTGGCGCAGGGGGAGGAAAAACTTCATCGCGGACATCCTTTCGCGCCCACCGTCAGCCCACCAGCCCGGTGGCGGCCATGAGGAGCTGGAACCAGTAGAGCAGGTCGGTGGAGACGGCGAGGGCCGGGGTCGGGTCCGCCTCGTCGGTGATGCTGTTGTTGAGGCGGTTGTGGTCGAGGGTCCACTGGTGGTCAGGGTCGATCTCGGCGCTGGTCACCTTGGCGGAGCCGGTGAAGGTCCAGCGAGCCCAGCGATTCTCGCCATCCCACTGGCGCCGGACCACCCGGCCGTCGTCGAAGGTCACCTCCAGGGTCACCGGGTGGATGAACTCGCCGTGGCGGAAGACCACCACTTCGGAGCGCCAGCGGTCGTCCTCGTCGGCGCTGTCGCTGTCGTCCTCGTCCTCGTCGGCGGCCTCGGTGGTGTCGGTACTGTCCTCGGCGTTGTCGTCGGAGTCATCCTCGGCGTCGTCGCCCCCCACCTCGTAGCGCTCGCCGGCGCGCCAGAAGACTCCCTCCGGGTCCTTCACCTTGCGGTTGCGCAGGGTGCGCACCGAGTAGTCCAGGTTGCGGGTCGAGTGGAGGGCCTGGGAGAAGAACCACTCCAGGTCCTGGCCGGTGGACTGCTCGATGGCGGCTTCGAAATCGGCGGTGGAGGGGTGGGAGAAGCGGTGCTGCTGGAAGAAGTCGCGCATGGCGCGGTGGAACTCCGCCTCGCCGAGCAACCCCTCCATGTGGTTGAGCACCAGGCCCGGGCGGTTGTAGCTGTTGAGGCCGTAGCTGCCCCGGGTGAGGAAGCGCCACGAGGGGGTGGCCATGGGGTCGCGGAACTCGCCGCCGTCGAGGCCGCCCCGCAGGCCCTCGGCGTAGGAGGTCTCCATGCCGAACAGCGCTACGCCGTGGTCGCCGTAGTCGTCGTCCATCACCTCGTTCTCGTAGTAGGTGTTGATCCCCTCGTCGATCCAGCTCTCCTCGAACTCGTTGCTGGCGATCATGCCCTGGAAGAACTGGTGGCCGAACTCGTGGACGGTGACGATCTCGGGAGCGAGGACGCCGCGGAAGCCGGGCACCTGGAGCAGCGGGTGGGTGCCGAGGGTGATGAAGGTCGGGTACTCCATGCCGCCGGAGCCGAGGGCGCCCCAGGGCGGATCGACCAGGGTCAGGGTGTCGTAGGGGTAGGCGCCCAGGCGCACCCCGTAGCCGCGAATGCCGGCCTTGGCCGACTCCATGTAGCGCTCCACCTGGTCGGCGTGGGCCGGTTGCAGCAGCAGGGTCAGCTCCACCGGGCTGAGATCCAACTCCGCCTCATCGACGCCCAGGGTCTCGGCCCAGCGGCGGCGGAACTCGGCGGGGACGTCGGTCGCCGGGTCGAAGCGGTCCTCGATGACCAGGTAGTCCGGATCGGCGGTCCAGGCGAAGTCGTGGACCCCCTCCTGGCGGTAGCGCACGGTGACCGTGTCGCCCTCCGTCCGGCTTTCGAGCTGGCGGCCGGTGGCGCCGATCTTCCCGGCGTAGCGGGCCGGCAGGGTGAGGGTGGCTTCGTAGGTGCCGAAGTCGGCGTAGAACTCGCTGGCCGGGTGGAACTGGTGGGCGTTCCAACCCGCCTCGGCCCGGCCGCGGTCGCCGGCGTCCTCGAAGACCGCGATCTTCGGGAACCACTGGCCGGCCAGGACATAGTCCTGGAAGGTGCCGGTGCGGGCGAAGGGGGGCTCGGGGAAGCGGCTGGTGAAGTCGATGTCCAGGTCGATCCACTCTCCCGGTGCCAACGGCCGGGGCAGGGGGTAGCGGGCGACGGTGCGGTCGTCCGGGTTGCCGTCGTCCGGGCGCAGGAACTCTTCCACCGCCGCCAGGTCGGTGCCGTCGGGCAGGCGCATGGAATCGACCTCGATGAAGGCCCATCCCTCGCCGCCGTGCTCGGAGCCCCGCATCTCGCCGCCGGAGCCGCGCATGAAGGTGGTCTCGGAGGAGGAGAAGGCATTGAGGTAGAGGTGGAACTGGAGCTCCGTCACCGGCACGCTGGCGGTGTTGCGCCAGCGCAGGCGCTCCCGGCCATCGACCTGGCGGGTGTCGGGGTCGAAGGTGGCTTCCAGGACGGTCTCGTGGACCGGCGGCGGGAACGGGTCGTCGGCACTGGTTTCGCTGGCCGCGGGATCCTCCCCTGCGGCGGCGGGAGTGGGGTTGGCGGAGGTCTCCCCGGGCTCGGCCGGTTGCGGATCGGCCTCCTGGGAGAGGACGGCGCCGGCGGTGACGAGCACGAGGAGGCAGACGAGGAGGACGGCGAAACGGCGACCCGCGGCTCTCCCGAAGTTGCGAGGTGATTGCATCGGTGCTCCCTGGCTCCATGAATTGTGGATGGGAGAGTCAGTATACCTGTCGGCCGCCCGACCCCGCCGCACCCCGCCGGTTCGGAGAAGTTATCTCTTTCGACGACGGGAACCCCCGATTTTGCTCAATTTATTGACTTCGACCCATCCCCTCACTATGTTCGGCGGTAACGAAGCGTAAGTCGGGGCCCATCCTCCCGGGCCCCGGCGGCTCGCGGGGAGGGCCGAAACCGCCCACCCCCGGCCAGTGACATTCCGGGAGGGAGGCGAAAGGAGACCAGCATGGCGACGACGGAGACGACAGCGGGCGGCGGGGACAGGGGCGCCGGGGACAGTGGCGCCAGGGACCGGGGCGGCGTGGGCACAGGCGGAGCGGGCTCGGGTGGAGAGGGGCGCCCCGGGGTGCCCCCGAACGCCTTCCACGGCGACTTCCTGGACCGGCTGCTGGAGCGCGATCAGCCGCCGACGGCGGTGGTCGCCGCGGTGGCGGGGCCGTGGGAGGTGCGCCCGGCGCCGGCCTACGGTTGGGGCGTCCACCGGCAGGGCGACGCCGGCGAGGCGGCGGCACTGATGGAGGAGCGCCAGGAAGCGTTGCTCCTGGCGGCGGCCCTGCCCGGCAGCGCACGCCGCGGCGTGCCCCGGCTGCGCCCGGAGCGCGGGCCGGACGGGTACGCGGTGACCGACGGCCGGCGGGAGCTGGGCCGTCTGGCCTGGTTCGACACCGAGCTGGTGGCCGCCCTGGGGTGTCTGCGGGACCTGGTGTCCTCGCCGCTCAGCCTGGCCCTGCTGCTGGAGGCGGCCGGGCACGACGCCCTGGAGCAGGCCGGCCGCATCCTGGCGCACCGTGCCGGCGGCGAGCCCGAGGCTCAGAAACGCGGTGAACGGGAGCCCGGAAAGGCGACCTCCGGGGAGGGCTGAGGAGGGCTGACGGGCCTGGCGGTTTCGCTTTCGCCGTCCGGCGTGTCCAACCAGGTATGAAACCGGTCCCTGCGTCCGCCCTGTCCGCCCTCCTCCGGGATCCCCGCCACTTTCAGATCACCGTCCTGGGGAGCTTGCTGCTCTGGGGGGTCTTCGGCCTCGACCTGGAGGTGCGGGGGCCGGTGGCGGCGACCATCCTCGCCGTTGCCTTGCTCACCCAGGCGGTGGCGACCCGGTGGCTGGTGCGGCGCGGCGTCGCCATTCGCTTCGATCCCCGCAGCCCGCTGATCTCGGCCCTCTCCCTGACCCTGCTGCTGCGCACCATGTCCCCGTGGGTGGCGGCCTTCGCCGCCGTGGTGACCATCGGCGGCAAGTTCGTCATCCGGGTGCGGGGCAAGCACGTCTTCAACCCCACCAACCTGGGGTTGGTCGCGGCGCTGCTCTTCACCGGCGGCGCCTGGGTGTCGCCGGGGCAGTGGGGGTCGGCGGCGGTGGCGGCCTTCGCCGTCGCCTGCCTCGGCTTCCTCGTGGTGCGCCGGGCGGAGCGCAGCGACGTCACCTGGGCCTTCCTGCTCTTCTACGGCGCCGTGGTCTTCGGCCGGGCCTGGTGGCTGGGGGACCCGCTGCCGATCCCGCTCCACCACCTCTCCAACGGCGCCTTCCTGATCTTCGCCTTCTTCATGATCTCCGATCCGAAGACCACCCCCGACTCGCGACCCGGCCGGGTGCTGTTCGCCCTGCTGGTGGCGCTGGGGGCGGGCTTCGTCCACTTCCACCTTTTCCGGCCCAACGGCCTGATCTGGGCCCTGGCCGCGGCGGCCCCCCTGGTGCCGCTGATCGACCGCTGGCTGCCCGGGGGGAGCTACCACTGGCCCCGCTTCCACTGGCCTAGCTACAACTGGCCCCCCTACAACTGGCCCCGGCGGTCGCACCGCGGCCACGCCGCGAGCCAGCATCCGACTCACAATCCACCTGCCCCTCAGCCTCACAACCAGCCTGAAAAGGAGCCTGCCATGCCGCGCCTCGACCCAGCCCCCACGACCCCCGCCACCTCCCGTCCCCGGCGATCGTCCCCCGCCTACGCCCTCCTCCCGGCGCTGCTGGGCGGCCTGCTGTTCGCCCTGCTGGCCGCTCCCACCGCCGCCGCCTTCTGCGGCTTCTACGTCGCCAAGGCCGACACCGATCTGTTCAACCAAGCCTCCAAGGTGGTGCTGGTGCGCGACGGCCAGCGCACCGTCGTCACCATGGCCAACGACTACCAGGGCGAGCCCCAGGAGTTCGCCCTGGTGGTGCCGGTGCCCACCTTCCTGGAGCGCGAGCAGATCCACGTCGGCAACCGGGCGGTCCTCGATCACCTCGACGCCTACACGGCGCCACGTCTGGTGGAGTACTACGACGACAACCCGTGCCGGCGCTACGAGATGCGCCAGCTATCCGACGCCGCCGCCAGCCCGCCGATGGTGGTCGAGGAACTGGAGGCCAGCGCCAAGAACCTGGGGGTGACCATCGAGGCCAGCTACACGGTGGGGGAGTACGACATCCTGATCCTCTCCGCCGAGGAGAGCCGGGGGCTGGAGACCTGGCTGTCGGCCAACGGCTACCGGGTGCCCGACGGCGCCGGCGCCGTCCTCGCCAGCTACCTCAAGCAGGGGATGCGCTTCTTCGTCGCCAAGGTCAACCTGACGGAGCAGGAGCGGCTGGGCTTCAACTTCCTGCGCCCCCTCCAGGTCGCCTACGAGACGCCGAAGTTCATGCTGCCGATCCGCCTCGGCACGGTCAACGCCAACGGTCCCCAGGAGCTGTTCGTCTTCGCCCTGACCCGCAGTGGGCGGGTGGAGACCACCAACTACCGCACCGTCAAGCTGCCCACCGATACCGAGGTGCCGCTGTTCGTGGGTGACGAGTTCGCCGACTTCTACCGCACCATGTTCAGCCGCCAGGTGGAGGAGCACGACATGCGGGCGGTGTTCCTGGAGTACGCCTGGGACATGGCCTGGTGCGACCCTTGCGCCGCCGACCCGCTGTCGGCCAGCGAGTTGGCGGAGTTGGGAGTCTTCTGGGTTGGAGGTGGTGGCCCTGAGCCGCGCCCGGCTGGGCGCTCCATCCGCCCGGGGCCCGGCGGCGGCCCCCAGAACGTCTTCGTCACCCGCCTCCACCTGCGCTACGACGGCGCCCACTTCCCCCAGGACCTGCGCTTCCAGGAGACCGGCGACCGCAGCAACTTCCAGGGCCGCTACATCCTGCGCCATCCCTGGACCGGCGACGACCAGTGCCCGGCGGCGGACGCCTACCGCCAGCAGCTCGCCCAGCGCCGCGCCACCCAGGCCGAGGCCCTGGCCAAGATGACCGGCTGGACGGAGGCGGAGATCCGCGAGCGCATGGGCCTCGAAGGCACCGCCGTCGCGGAGCCGGAGCCGTGGTGGAAGCGGCTGTGGCCCGGCGAGTGACCCGGTAGCGGCCCACCCCGCCCCGCCGCCTCAGCCGGCCAGGCGCAGGCCGGGAAGCTCCGCGGCGGCGGCCTCTATCTTCCGCTGGTGCTCGTCGCTGCCGATGCGCCGCTGCAGCCGTTCGCTGACCGGCAGGACCATCGGCATGTGGGGCAGCTCGAAAGACTCGCCGTTGTCCGCTCGTACCAGGCGGCCCTGGTCCACGGCGCGGGTGGCCTCGGCCAGGGGGAGCGGCTCCACGGCGCGTTCCAGTTCGCGGAAGAGCGCCTCGTGGGCCGGTTCCAGGAAGGCCAGGAGGCCGCGGGACTGGGCCGCCAGGTGGTAGTGGGAGGGGACGAAGAAGATGCCGTCGAGGTCGAGGCGCTCGCAGACCAGGATGAGCAGGGCGACGGTGTCCTCCAGGAGGCCGAGGCCGGGGTGACGCTGCCCCGGCAGCGGCGGGCGCTCGGCGGTGAAATCCTCGCGCGGGTCCTGGAGCAGCAGCCACTCGACGCGCAACATCTCGAAGTCGGGCAGGGTGTGACGGTCGCGCCGCGCCCGCAGTTCCATCAGCAGCAGGCGACGGCGCGGGCTGGCGAACAGGCGCAGGGTCTCGCCGGCCGGGTTGTCAAGCTCCATCTCCAGCGTCGGCTCGGGGAAGCCCCGGCGGCGCAGCAGGTCGAGGAAGCCGGTGCGCTCCAGCGCCAGCTCCAGGCCGTGGGGCGAGTAGAAGCCGAGGAAGCGCTGGCGCCGGGGCGCTGCGCCCAACGCTCCCATCACGTCCTCCTCGGTCAGGTCCCAGGTGCCGTCGCCGTCCTCGCCGGTCAGCTCCTCCTGGGTGAAGCGCCGGGCCAGCCGCCGGTAGTGGTCCAGGAGGGCGGTCTCGCTGGAGGGCGGATCGATCTCCTCGCCGGTGAGCAGCCAGTTGAGGTAGCGGGCGCTGTGGCGCCAGCTCTCCCGGCCGTAGCCGCCGGAGAGGACCGCCACCATGGGCACCGCCGAGCCACCACCGCCGCCGCCGCCACCTCCGCCGCCGCCACCCCGCAGCAGCCGGGTGACGAAGACGTCCCGGGCGAGGATCCCCCGGTCGCTCATCCGCCAGTCGCCCAGGGTGTCGTCCTCGGCCACGTCGGTGCCGGCGAGGTAGAAGGTCAGGCCGGGGCGAACGGCGTCCACCACCTTCGGCAGCCGGCGGTGGAGGGTGGCCAGGAAGCGGTCGTCGCCGATCCCGCTGCCGAGTTCGATGGAGGTCGAGGCGACGGCGTCCGGGTCGGTGCCCGAGGAGGCGTTGTGGATGGAGAAGGTGTGGACCGTCGCGTCGGCGGCGAAGATGTTGCGGGTGCCGTCGCCGTCGTGGAGGTCGAGATCGACCACCAGGATCGGCTCGTCGAAGCCGTCGGCCCGGGCCGCCGCCACCGCCGCCGCCACGTCGTTGATCAGGCACAGGCGCTCGCCGTGATCGCGGAACGCGTGGTGGGTGCCGCCGCCCAGGTTGAAGGCGATGCCGCCGTGCCCCCGCGCCAGCTCCTGGGCGCGGCGGGTGCCGCCGGCCATGCGCCGCTGCACCTCCACCAGCCGGTCCCGCTCCGCTTCCCCCATCCGCACCCCCACCACCCGGGTCAGCGCCTCGGCGTCGCCCAGCGATTCCAGGTAGTCGAGATCGTGGACCCGGCAGAGGTCGCGGAAGGCGACCAGCGGCGCCGGGTGGACCTCGTTCCGCCCCAACAGGCCGCGGCCGGCGATGTAGCTCAACACCTTCTCGCTGCGCCGCGGGTCCTGCGCCAGGCCGGAGAACTCCAGCCGGTACTTGGGGCTGAAGACGACCGAGATCTCACCGTCCGGCCGTCCGGCCAGCCGCCGCCACCAGCGCTCCAGAACCCGGCCGAGCCTCACTCCATCTCCACCCAGGTGGCGCCCCAGCCGCCGCCGCTGGCGTCGGCGTCGCCGAAGGCGCTGACCCGTGGGTCGCGCTGCAACAGGGTGCGCACGGTCTTCCTCTGCACGCCGACCCCCCGGCCGTGGATGATGCGCAGCTTGCGCAGCCCTCTCTCGTAGGCCGCGTCCAGGTAGTCCCGCACCACCGAGCTGACCTCCTTCGGCGGGAAGGAGTGGAGGTCGATGACGTCGGTGATGGCCAGCTCCAGCGGCTCCGGCTCCTCCCAGGCGGCCTCGTCCCCGGCCTCGTCGTCGGCCCCCTCGTCGGCCCCCTCGGCGGCCCCCTCGGCAGCCCTGGCCGCGGCGTCGTCTCGCGGTTTCTCCTCGCTCGGGTCTCGTCTCATGGCGGCCCCATCTTACGGTGTCCCGCCCCGTGCCACACCGGCGTGACACGACCGTCACCGGGCCAGCCGCGGATCTTCACACCGGTCCGCTTCAATGCTCTCCAGACGTGAGCGCCACCCCCGGCGCGTTTCGGGCCCGCCTGACCGCAGGGCCCATATCGGACAGGAGACAGGAGAGAAGCCCATGAAAACACCCCCCGCATCCGGTGCGCCCCCCGGCGACCAGCGTCCCGAGGCCCGAACCCCTCAGCGAGACAACCGCCGGCGCCGCCCGATGGCCGCCACCCTGCCCCTGGCTTTGCTGCTGGCCCTCTGCCCCGCGCTGCTGGCCCACGCCGACGGCCGCATCGCCGGCGCCGTGTTGAACGGCCTCACAGGCCAGCCGGTGCCCGGCGCCAGCCTCACCCTGGAGGGCACGGAGGTCGTGGGCCAGAGCGGGCCGGACGGCCTGTTCCGGCTCGACGCCCCGGCCGGTAGCTACACCGCGGTGGTGGAGAAGGCGGGCTTCCACCGCCAACGGGTGAGCGCCCGGGTGGCCGACGGCGCCACCAACGATCTCTCCATGGTGCTGATGCCCATCGCCGGCGGCGAGGCCGCCGACCAGGCGGCGGCCTTCGGCGAGACCATCACCGTCGCCGACGAGGTCCGCTCCACCGAGGCGGCGCTCCTCACCGAACGCCGCCACGCGGCCCAGATCTCTGATTCCATCGGCAACCTGGAAATCTCCAAGAACTCCGGATCCGACGCCGCCGGGGCGCTGGCCCGGGTCACCGGCATCTCGCTCCAGGACGACAAGTACGTCTTCGTCCGCGGCCTCGGCGAGCGCTACAGCAACACCACCCTGAACGGCTCCAAGATCCCGTCCACGGAGTTCGAGCGCAAGGTGGTGCCGCTGGATCTGTTCTCCTCCGACCTGCTGGAGAAGATCACCGTCTCCAAGTCCTACACGGTGGACATGCCGGGCGACTTCGCGGCCGGCTTCGTCGATCTGGAGACCCTGCGCTTTCCCACCCGGCAGACCGCCGGCGTCGGCCTCTCCTTCGGCTACAACTCGCAGACCACCGGCAACGCCTTCGAGCAGTACCGCGGCCTGTCGTTTTCCGGCGACGGCGGCCAGCCGCTGCCCGCCGCCATCCCCGGCGAGGACCTGATCCGCTTCAGCCGCTTCACCGGCGAGGGGTTCACGCCGGAGGAGCTGGAGAGCTTCGGCGAGGCGCTGATCGGCCAATGGAGCCCGGGCGACGGCGGCGACGCCCCCCTTGCCCAGGGCTACAAGCTCTCCTATGGCAACACCTTCGGCAACTTCGGCCTGGTGCTGTCGGCCAATTACGACCACGGCTACACGGTGCGCGACGAGCAACGCAACATTTTCCGCATCGGCGGCAGCGGGCTGGAGCCCAAGAACAGCTATGACATGGACTTCAGCACCGAGGAGATCCACCAGTCCCTGGTCGGCAACTTCTCCTACCGGCTGGGCGACAACGGCAGCGTCGAGCTGCGCACCCTGTACACCGACGTCTCCACCTCCGAGGCGCGGCGCACCGAGGGCTTCTTCGACGACATCTCGTCCAACGTCCGCGACACCCGGCTGTCCTACCTGAACCAGCAGGTGGTCAACCTCCAGCTCTCCGGCGAGCACTTCCTGCCCGGCGCCTTCGCCGACGGCAGCCTGCTGGAGTGGCGCGGCTCCACCTCGTCGGCGGAGACTGGGGAAAACCGGCGCCAGACCCTCTACGAGGAGCTCCGGCCTGGCGAATTCGAGCTTACCGACAACGCCTCCTCCGGCTTCATGTACTTCAACGACCTCGTGGATGAGGTCAACGACGCCGGCATCGACTGGACCACCTTCCTCACCGGCCCCGTCGTCGGCTCCGTGAAGGTCGGCGGTGCCTGGACCGAGAACCAGCGCGACTTCGACGGCCGGCGCCTGCGCTTCTTTCTGCGCAGGAGCTTCGGCCTCGACCTGACGGACAGCCCGGAGGACCTCTACACCGAGGACAACATAGGCCCCAACGGCTTCGAGCTGCAGGAGATCACCCGTCCCACCGACAACTACCAGGGGGACCAGGAGATCTCCGCCGCCTACGCCATGGGCGACTTCAGCCTCGGTAAATGGCGCTTCATCGGCGGTGGCCGCTTCGAGGACTCCCGGATCTCCCTGCTCACCCTGGAGCGCGGCGTCGGCGCCGGCGAGGTGACGACGGAGCTCGATGAGAGCGCGTTCCTGCCGGCGGCGACGGTGGTCTACCGGCTGGGCAACAGCCAGAACCTGCGCTTCGCCTTCAGCCGGACGGTCAACCGCCCCGACTTCCGCGAGCTGGCGCCGTTCAAGTACACCCACATCGCCGGCGGCTTCGCGGTGACCGGCAACCCGGAGCTGGTCTCCGCCGACATCCTGAGCTACGACCTGCGCTGGGAGTGGTTCCCCTCCTCCGGCGAAGTGGTCGCCGCCAGCCTCTTTTTCAAGGACTTCGACCGGCCCATCGAGAACGTGTTGGTGGCCTCAGCCGAGAACCTTCAGACCTACACCAACGCCGAGTCGGCACAGAACCTCGGCCTGGAACTGGAGGCGCGGCGCAACCTGGGCAGCCTGACCCAAGCGCTGTCCGACTTCACCGTCATCGCCAACTACACCTACATCGAGTCGGAGATCTCCATCGACCCGACCACCACCAGCCTGACCAACCCGGACCGCCCGCTGACCGGCCAGCCGGAGAACGTCGCCAACCTGGTGCTGGAGTGGAACCGGCCGGAGTCGGGCAGCGGCCTGCGCCTGCTCTACAACTTCACCGACGACAAGGTGGCCTTCGGCGGCGAGTTGGGTCTGCCGGACGTCCTCGAAGCGGCTCGCAGCAGCCTCGACCTGGTCTTGCGCCAGGACCTGGGCGCCTGGGTGCCCGGCCTCGCCCTCAAGCTGTCGGCCAGCAACCTGACCGATGAGGACCACGAGTGGACCCAGGGCGGCGAGACCTTCCGCCTCTACGGCCGAGGCGTCGGCTACAGCGCGTCCCTCAGCTTCAGGCCCTTTTGAGGGGCAGCCCCAATCTCAACCCCGATAGCAGCAACCCACGTGTGTCAACCCATACAAACCACAAGGCCCACAAAACCCACAAAACCCACAAGGAGGGTTCCTGAATGAGAGGGATTCGAAGAGTTTCGTTCACCGCCGCGCTCGCGGTGGTGGCCACTCTGCTCGTCATGCCCACGCCCGACGCCGCCGCCGAGCTGACCGCCGCCCAGGTGCAGATGGCGACAGCCAACGCGCTGCCGCCGGTCACCGGCAACATTTCCAACCGCCCGTCCATGATCCTCGAGACCGACTCCTACGTCTACGGTCCCCAGACCGGCTTCTCGACGCCGGAGGTCACGGTTTCCATCGACAACCCGAGCTTCAATGAGCCGGCCCGGCTGTTCGTGTACTGGCAGAACCGGGTGACCAACGACACCCGCTACTACACCGTTGCCGACGGTTTCGTCAACGAGGAGAGGGATCTGTTTGGCGGCAAGGTCATCGTGCCCAGCCTCCAGGACTTCAAGCTGTTCGGCGCCAACAGCGCCTTCGGCCCCCTGGGCGGCCAACTGCCCGGCGCCACCGGCAGCTACCAGATGGTCATCGAGGTGCGGGACGACGAGGACGACAACCGCGTCGTCGCCCGCTCCAACGCTCTCTACAACATCGTCGACGGGGTGGTGCAGGTCGGTGCCGGCGACCTCAACGGTGGCAACTGGACGCGCAACAACGTCTACGTGCTGACCGGCCCGGTCTACATCGCCAGCGGCACCCTGACCGTCCAGGCCGGCACCGTCGTGCTCGGCTCCGAGGCGGGGCAGGGCACGCTGATCGCACTGCCCGGTGGCCGCCTCAACGCCAACGGCACCGCCATGCTCCCGATCATCTTCTCCACCACGGTGGACGTCGGCCAGCGGGTCCCCGGCTCCTGGGGCGGCCTGGTGCTCTCCGGCAACGCGCCGGTCAACGGTGGCAGCCGCGAGGGGGAGGGCGACTCCGGCACCTTCGGCGGCAACGACCCCGCCTACAACTGCGGCACCCTGCGCTACGTCCGCGTCGAGTGGGCCGGCATCCGCTTCTCGGAGCAGAACGAGCTCAACGGCATCGCGCTCCAGGGCTGTGGCACCGGCACCACCATCGACCACGTCCAGGTGCATCAGAACCTGGACGACGGCATCGAGTTCTTCGGCGGCACCACCAACGCCAAGTACGTCTTGATCACCGCGGCCCAGGACGACAGCTTCGACTGGACCTTCGGCTGGAACGGCGACCTGCAGTTCGGTTGCGCCATCCAGGGCGGCAACGCCGGGGACAACGGCATCGAGGCGGACAACGACGGTGACAACTCGAACCTGGAGCCGCGCTCCAACCCGACGCTCTTGAACATGACCTTCGTCGGCACCAAGGGCACCGGCGCCCAGGCCAATAGCGAGGGTGGGATCTTCCTGCGCCGCGGCACCGGCGCCACCATCCGCAACGCGGTGGTGGTGAACTTCGCCGAGCCCGGCATCGTGGTCGATGGCGACGTCTCCAACAACGGGCTGGGGTCGCTGATCAACGTCAGCCACTCCTACCTGTTCAACAACACCGGCAACCTGGCGGCCAACGTGTCCCAGTACATCCAGGGGCAGCCCCGGGTACTGCTGCAGGACCCCCGCCTGGCCAACCCGGACGGCCTGACGCCGGACCTGTCGCCCATGCCAGGTTCCCCGGCCCGCGGCGCCGGCAGTTCCACCAACGTCGCCGGTTTCGACGGAGTGAACTTCGCCGGTTGCGTGGACCCCAACAATCCCTGGATCTGGGAAGGCTGGACCACCTTTGCCGACAACTGAGCCGACCGCAAACGTAACGAGAAAGGAACAGAACCCCATGACCATGAAGAAACTCTTCTGCCTGGTCGCTGCCCTGCTGCTCGTTCCAGCGGTCGCGGCGGCGGACGACCTCTCTGCCACCCTCACCGGTGGCGGCGGCAGCGGCATCGCCGCCATCCAGACCGGTGGGGGCAGCGTCTCCTACTCCATCATCACCAACGGCATCGGCTCCATCACCGGCGCCCAGATCCTCCAGGGCAACAGCACCTTCATCAACCTGAACGCGTCCAGCGGCAACGGTTCCGCGGCTGGGTCGGTGAACACCGCCGCCAACCTGGACAACCTCAACAACAACACCGCCAGCTTCTCGGTGCGCGTCACCGGTAGCAGCGGCACCATCAGCGGTCCGCTGGCCAACGCCGGTGCCAGCGGTGGTGGCGGCGGCGGCGGTGGTGGTGGCGGCGGCGGAGACGATGCCGGCACCGTGGGCCTCGACCAGTTGACCTTCACGGTCACCGAGGTCGGTGGCGACACGGTGATGTTGGCGGTCACCCGCAGCGGCGGCAGCGACGGCGCGGTGAGCATCGACTACACCACCGTGGACGGCACCGCCACCGCCGGCGGCGACTTCACCGCCGCCAGCGGCACGGTGGACTTCGCCGACGGCGAGGGCGGTACCCAGATGGTGCCGGTGACCATCCTGGACGACGGCGACAGTGAGGATCCCGAGTCCTTCACCTTCGTCCTCTCCAACGCCACCGGCGGCGCCGACCTCGGCGACACCACCGCCACCATCACCATCCTCGACGACGACACGCCCTGCGTGGCGGACGCTGACACCCTCTGCCTTCTCGAAGGCCGTTTCGAGGTCACCGCGACCTACGACTCCAACGTCGGCAGCGGCCAGGCGACGAAGATCGAGGAGACCGACGACACCGGCCTCTTCTGGTTCTTCAACCAGCAGAACATCGAGATCGTGGTCAAGGTTCTCGACGCCTGCCAGGATCCCTTCAACCGCTACTGGGTGTTTGCCGGTGGCCTCACCAACGTCGGCGTCGAGCTGACGGTGCGCGACTCCGCTTCGGGCGAGGTGCAGCAGTACACCAACCCGAACGAGACGCCGTTCCAACCGATTCAGGACACCGACGCGTTCGAGACGTGTGACGTGAACTGAGTCGCAAGCGCAGCACCACATCGGCCCCCGGGGCCCGGTACCGCTTCCACGCCGTGCCGGGCCTCACGGGGCCACCGAATATGGCTCTCCTGGAGTCCTATCACCCCGGCATCCCCCCTCCGCCGGGGTTCTTTTTTTGTCTGCCCCGCTGCGAGGTGGCGGCCTCGGGGCCACGGTTGAAACACCCGGGAAGGGCTGCCGTAGTGCGTCATGGCAGCGACGAAGGCCCCCTTGGGCCAGCCCCTCAACCGATTGGAAAGAAGCTCCCCGATGCTAAGAGCCACCCTCCGCAAGCTCCTCCGCACCCCCGGTTTCACCGCCATCGCCATCCTCACCCTGGCCCTGGGGATCGGCGCCAACGCCGCCATCTTCAGCGTCGTCCACGGCGTCCTGGTGCAGCCGTTGCCCTACCCCGACTCCCAGGACCTGGTCAGCGTCGACCATGTGGCCCCGGCCCTGGAGATGGAGGACCTGCCCAACAGCGAGGCGACCTACCTGACCTACGCCACGCTGTCGCGCACCCTGGACGCCTACGGCGTGTACCAGAACGACATCGTCAACCTCACCGGGCTGGAGCGCCCGGAACGCACCGACGCGGCGCGGTTGACGGCCACGGTGTTCGAGGTGCTGCGGCAGGAGCCGATCCTCGGCCCCGGCATGGCCGACGCGGACAATGAGCCCGATGCCGAGCCGGTGGTCCTGGTGTCCGAGGGGATGTGGCAGGAGCGCCTGGGGGGGGGCGAGGACGTCCTCGGGCGGACCCTGCGCCTGGACGGCGTGGAGCACCGGGTGGTGGGCGTCATGGCCGAGGACTTCGAGTTCCCGCGGCCGGAGACGAAGCTGTGGCTGCCGCTGTCCATCGACGCGGCCGAGCCCAACGACGGCAACTTCAACTTCCGCGGCGTCGGTCGCCTGGCCGCCGGCAATACCGCCGAGGACGCGCAGCGGGAGCTCGCCGCGCTGCTCCCCAGGATGGTGGAGATGTTCGGCACCGACATCTCCCTGGAGATGCTGGAATCCACCGGCCTGGCGCCTCGGGTGAGCAGCTTCAAGGAACGGGTGGTGGGGGACGTGGGGGACGTTCTCTGGGTCCTCCTCGGCACCGTCGCCCTGATTCTCCTGATCGCCTGTGCCAACGTCGCCAACCTGTTCCTGGTGCGCGCCGAGGGGCGGCAGCGGGAGGTGGCGGTGCGCACCGCCTTGGGCGCCGCCCGCCGCGACCTGGCCCGGGGCTTCCTCGGCGAGAGCCTGAGCCTGGGGCTGCTGGGCGGCGTCGCCGGGTTGCTCCTGGCGCTGGCCGGGGTGCAGGCGCTGGTGGCCTTCGGCCCGGAGTCCATCCCCCGGCTCCACGAGGTGGGCATTACCGCCCCGGTCCTCGCCTTCACCTTCTCCATCTCCGTCTTCGCCGGCCTTCTTTTTGGCGCCGTCCCCATGCTCCGTTTCGGCCGCGGCTTCAGCCTGGTGGGAGCGCTCAAGGAGGGCGGCGGCCGGGGCAGCACCACCGGCCGGGACCGCCACTTCGCACGCAACGCCCTGGTGGTCTTCCAGGTCGCCCTGGCGCTGGTCCTGCTGGTCGGCTCCGGGCTGATGCTGCGCAGTTTCCACAGCCTGCGCCAGGTCGACCCGGGCTTCGAGCCGCAGGGGGTGTTGACCCTCCAGGTTTCCCTTGCCGAAGCCGACTACCCGGAGGGTGAGGAGGTGGCCCGGGTCTACCAGGAGATGGTGGATCGGGTGGCGGCGCTGCCCGGGGTCGAGGCCGCCGGCGCCGGCAACCTGCCCATGGATAACCAGCGCTCGATGAGCGTCCACACCTTCGAGGGGCAGCCGGTGGCGCCGGGGGAGGTGCCGCCGGTGGTGCCCAACGTCCGCGTCGTGCCCGGCTATTTCGATGCCCTCGGCCAACGGCTGGTGTCCGGCAGGTTGCTGGAGCGCGCCGACCACGAGACCCCGCGGCCGGCCCTGCTGGTCAACGAGACCCTGGCGCAGAAGTTCTGGCCGGGGGAAGACCCGCTCGGCAAGCGGCTGCAGATGGGCATGCAGTCGGAGGATGACGAGGGCGACTGGGCGGCCGGCTGGTACAGCGTGGTGGGGGTGGTGGAGGACGTCCGCTTCGACGGCCCCGCCGAGGAAGTGCCGCCGATGATCTACTACGCCAACGGCCCCACCGTGGGGGAAAGCGGTTGGTTCGCCCGCACCCTCACCCTGGCGGTGCGCACCGCCCCCGGCGTCCACCCCCTGTCGCTGGCCGAGCCGGTGCGCCAGGTGATCTGGGACCTGGACCCGAACCTGCCGGTGGCCAGCGTGGGCACCGCCGAGGAGATCGTCGACGCCGCCATGGCGCGGACCTCCTTCACCATGCTGCTGCTGCTCATCGCCGCGGTGGTGGCCTTGGTGCTCGGCGCCGTCGGCCTCTACGGGGTGATCTCCTACATCGTCTCCCTGCGCACCCAGGAGATCGGCGTGCGCATGGCGCTGGGGGCGCCGGCCGGCGAGGTGGCCCGGCGGGTGGTGGGGCAGGGGCTGGCGGTGGCCGGAGTCGGCGCCGCCGTCGGGCTGGTGGCGGCCTTCGCCCTCACCCGGCTGCTGTCCTCGCTCCTCTTCGGGGTCTCCGCCACCGACCCGCTGACCTTCGCCGGGGTCTCCGGCACGTTGCTGGCGACGGCGGTGTTGGCGAGTTGGTTGCCGGCGCGGCGGGCGGCGGCGGTGGATCCGCTGGTGGCGCTGCGCCACGAGTAGGCTCCCCGGCGGGCTGGGTAGTGGCCGTCCAGGGGCGGTGGTCCGGCGGAGTTCTCGCTGGCGCCGTTCTTGCGGCATACTCAGCCCGCCATGTCGTACCTCCAAGCCGCCATCCTCGCCCTCGTCCAGGGGGTGACCGAGTTCCTCCCCATCTCCTCGTCGGCCCACCTGATCCTGGTCCCTTACCTGTTCGATTGGCAGGACCAGGGGCTGTCCTTCGACATCGCCACCAACACCGGCACCCTGTTGGCGGTGATGGTCTACTTCCGCCGCGATCTGAAGGAACTGGCCCTGGGGCTGCTGCGCCCGGCGCAGCACGACGAGGTGGAGGGGGTGCCGCCCCGACACCTGCTGTGGGCGCTGGTCCTGGGCACCATCCCGGTGGCGGTGGCGGGGCTGCTGCTGGCCGACTGGGTCGCCACGTCGGGACGCGACCCGGTGCTCATCGCCAGCACCTCCATCGGCTTCGGCCTGCTGCTGGGGGCCGCGGATCAGTGGGGGAAGCGCCGCCGGGGCATGGCCAGCCTGACCCTGGGGGACGCGGTGCTGGTGGGGCTGGCCCAGGCGCTGGCCCTGGTGCCCGG
>Ga0102947_1000054_pt1 | contig 38969 bp, 37 predicted proteins | sample SalPon2A_A_D2_MG_FD_78210 | JGI IMG/M metagenome (GOLD analysis project Ga0102947, IMG submission 78210) | Soil microbial communities from South San Francisco under conditions of wetland restoration - Salt Pond MetaG R2A_A_D2_MG | ecosystem: Environmental > Terrestrial > Soil > Wetlands | place... | reverse complement strand
CGATCAGCGTCTCGTCGGCGTCGATGACCACCGCCCAGGTGAACGGCGTGCGGTCGGCAGCCATATCCACCAGCGCCTCGCCGGCCTCCTGGTAGATCTGCAGGTAGAGGGCCTGGATCTCGGCGGAGTTGCGCGCCCAGTGGAGCCCCGGCGGCATCTCGGCGGTGGCCTCGCCCCCGGCGACGGTGGGCGGCGGCGGGGGCGAGTCCGGCTCCGGCGCCGGCGCGACGGTGGCGCAGCCGGCGAGCCACAGGCTGGCCAGCAGTGCGAGGGCGGTGAGGCGCGGGGCGGTGGGGCGTTGCGGTCGGGGCATCGGCAGGGTCTGCATCGGCGGCTTCTCCGGGCTGAGGTGGTGTGGGGTGAACCGGGGGGGCGATCTCTATCCCGTGGAGTGTACCGGCGGCCGGGGGCCGGCGACGTGTTGTCGCGCTGGAGCGGTGTAGGCTGTCCGGCGGGTATAGATCGCCTCACCGACACTCAAAACGAGGAGCCGAACGGATGCACTGGATCGTACTGTTGATGATCGCCGTGGTGCTGGTGGCCATCGCCGCCCTCACCGGCGCCAAGCCGGACGCGGGCCGGCCGGTGAGCCGCACCAAGCTGATGACCGTCGCCCGCGTCGTGCTGGTGGTGATCGCCCTGATCCTGCTGGTCGCCGCCTACGGCGCCTACCGGGGGGCGGCGTGAGCTTCAACCGCGATCTCGGCCTCCAGCCCGGCCCCGGCGGCGGCGTCGTCCTCGACGCCGACGAGCGCCACCAGGTGGCCCCGGGCACCGTCCACTTCGCCGTCCTCGCCACCCTGGCCGAGGTCTCGGCGGCCCACGCCGTCGGCCTCTCCGTCGTCCCCGCCAACGTCTCCCTCCAGCTCATGCGGCGGGCGAGCCCCGGCCGCCTGGAGGGGCGGGGCACGGTGCTCAAGGCGGGCAAGCGGCTGGCGGTGGCCGAGGGCGAGGTGCGCCAGGACGGCGAACTCGTGGCCAAGGCCACGGTGACCTTCGCCATCCTCGGCTGAGCGCCCGGCCCGGGCGGCCCCGCCGGCCACCGGTCGCCGCCCGCCGATGGTGTACGCTCACCCCCGTCATGCGCCGCAACGACCATCTCCTCGACCTCCTGCTGGAAGCCCAGACCCTCGACCGGGTGCCCCGCTCCGGCTACGTCCTGCGCGGCGTCGCCGAGCCGGAGAGCGTCACCGAGCACTGCTGGCACGTCGTCTTCCTGGTCTGGTCCCTGGGCACCCAGGTCGCCAGGGATCGGCCCGGCTTCGACGTCCACCGGGCGATGGAGATCGCCCTGGTCCACGACCTGGCCGAGATGCGGGTCGGCGACCTGCCCCGCACCGCCAACAAGTACTTCCCCGAGGGCGCCAAGAAGCAGGCCGAGCGCCGCGCCATGGACGACATCCTGGCCCCCCTGCCGGAGCGCGCCCGGGAGCTCTACGCCGAGTACGACGCGGCGGAGAGCGACGAGGCCCGCCTGGTGAAGGCGTGCGACAAGCTGCAACTGATGCTCAAGGTGGCGGTCTACGAAGGCTGGGGCTCCACCGGGTTGGCCGAGTTCTGGCAGAACCCGTCCAACTTCCCTGACGGCGGCTTCGAGCCGGTGCGCGAGCTCTTCGCCGAGCTGCGCCGGCGCCGCGAGGCCGGCGGCGTGCGGGTGGGAGAGCCTGAGACCGAGGAGGCCCCGGCATGACCTACACCGACCTGCCCGCCGTCAACGCCAGCCTGAACGCCCTGGCCGCCTGCCTGCTGGTCATCGGCTGGTTCCTGATCCGCGCCGGCAAGTGGCGCGCCCACCGCAACGTCATGATCTCGGCGGTCACGGTGTCCGCCCTCTTCCTGGTCAGCTACCTCGTCTACCACTACCAGGTGGGCTCGGTGCGCTTCACCGGCCAGGGGGCGGCGCGCACCGTCTACTTCACCATCTTGATCAGCCACACCATCCTTGCCGCCGCCGTGCCCATCCTGGCCATCATCACCCTCTACCAGGCGGCCCGGGGGAGATTCGAGAAGCACCGACGGATCGCCCGCTGGACGCTGCCCATCTGGCTCTACGTCTCGGTGACCGGGGTCGTCGTCTACTGGATGCTCTACCAGATGAGCTGGTAGGCGGGGCGAGGCGAGCCCGCGGAGGACGACGGCGTGGATCGGGACGACACAGCGGAGGGTAGGGAGTCAGAGGGCAGGGAGTCAGAGCGCAGGGGGGCGGAGGGCGAGCGGATCCACATCCGCGGTGTCGCCGCCACCGTGTCGCTGGCGGTGCTGTCGCTGGCCTCGGTCCTGGGTGTCACCGCCCTGCTGGTGGGCCGGGGGCCGGCGGAGACCGTCTTCGCCGCCGTCTGCGCCGTCTTCCCACCGGCCCTCATCGCCCTCGGGGCGACCCGCCGGGGGAGCTGTGACCGCGCCGTGGTGGTCACCGCCGTCGCCCTCTTCGCGGTCCTGGCCGCGGCCTTCCTGCTCCTCTTCCACTACCGCGGCGCTGGCGGCGAGGCGCCCACCGTGGGTGCCGTTCCCGTGCCGGTGGCGATCCTCCTGGGCGGCGTCTGGCTGCTGCCGCTGGCTTTCGTCGGCCTGGTCTACGCCCTCACCTTCGAGCGCCACGGCATCAGCGGTGAGGACCTGGAGCGGTTGCGCCGGCTGGCCGCGGGCCGGGGCGCGGCCCCCGGCGGTGAGGACCGCGACGTCGATCAGCGCCCTGGCGAGGCGGGCGGCTGATGCCGATCCTCGACCGGCCGGTGGCGGTGTGGACGGCGTTGGCCTACCTCCTGGTGGTGGTCGCCATCGGCGTCTGGTCGGCGCGGCGCACCCGGGGGCCGAAGGACTTCTTCATCGCCGGCCAGGGGGTGGGGCTCCTGGTCACCGGCCTCGCCACCACCTCCGCCGCCTTCTCCGGCTTCGTCTTCCTCGGCGGGGCGGGGCTCACCTACCGGCTGGGGGTGGCTTCGTTCTTCATCTGCGCCTCCACCGGCTTCACCGCCGGCATGCTCTGCTGGGTGGTGGCCAAGCGGCTGCGGCTGCTGGCCGAGGTGCGGGAGATCTACACCGTGCCGGACGCCATCCTCGCCCGCTACGGCTGCCGCCGGGCCTCGGCGCTGTCGGCGCTGGCGGTGCTGGTGGGGACGGTGGGCTACCTGGGGGCCCAGCTCCTCGCCCTGGGGGTGCTGGTGGAGTCGATCTTCGGCGTCGGCGAGATGGTCGCCCGCTGGGGCTGGCCGGAAGCCGCCGGCCTGCCCCTGGCCATGGCCGCCGGCGCCGCGGTGATCCTCTTCTACTCGGTGGCCGGCGGCATGGTGGCGGGCGTCTACACCGACGTCTTCCAGGGCGCCCTCATGCTGGGGGCGGCGCTGGCGGTCTTCGTCTACGCCCTGGAGGCGGGGGGCGGGCTGGGCGGCATCTTCGGCAGCCTGGCCTCCTCGGACGCCTTCGGGGCGGACTTCCTGGACCCGCTGTCCGGCGTGCCGGCTCTGACCGGGCTGGGGTTTTTCTTCGTCTTCTCCATCGGCACCCTGGGCCAGCCCCACATGCTGCACAAGTTCTACATGTTGAAAGACCCGCGGAAGCTGAAGTGGCTGCCGTTGGTCATCGCCGTCTCCCAGAGTGTCTGCCTGCTGATCTGGGTTGGCGTCGGGCTGGTGGTGCCGGCGCTGGTGGCCCGGGGGGAGATGGCGGCGTTGGCCAACCCGGACCAGGCGGCGCCGGAGTTCCTGCTGGCCCATGTGCCGGCGGCCTTGGCGGGGGTGGTCTTCGCCGGTGTTCTGGCGGCCATCATGTCGACGGCGGACAGCTTCGCCAACGTCGGCGCCGCCGCCCTGGTGCGGGATCTTCCCCGGGCCTTCGGCCGGCCGGTGGGGGACGAGCTGACCTGGGGCCGCTGGGCTGTGGTGGGCCTGACGGTGGTGGCCGGTGTTTTCGCCTGGGCCTACGGCGACCTGATCGCGCTGCTGGGGACCTTCGCCTTCGGCACCTTCGCCGCCGCCCTGGCCCCGGCCCTGGCCATCGGCCTCAACTGGCGCCGCGTCACCAAGCACGCGGCCATCGCCTCCATCGCCACCGGCCTGGTCTTGAACCTGGGTCTCGAATTCCTCGCCCGCCAGACCTTCTTCCCCACCCTCCCCAAGCCACCACTACCCCCCGGCGTCCTCCCCACCGCCCTCTCCCTGGTGGTCAGCTTCGCCGTGCTGTTCCTGGTGACCTGGCTCGGGCCGGCGCCGCCGGAGGAAGGTTTTGAGTCGGACGTTGAGGCGGTGATGGAGGCGTAGCCGCTCCAGGGCGAACTTGCTCCGGTAGTCCGAATGGGGCATCGAGGCGGGGATGATGAGTGGGCGCCCGCTACACTTCAACTACCGGCGCGGCATTCGGTCGGGTTGCATCGTGGGGGTGCTATGGAGTGGACGCAACACCAGATCATTGTGGCTGCTTTGTCCACGGATCGCACTACCCCGCCAGCGGTAGCTCATACTGAGTCAGGATCGGGGTAGCGACTCTTCAAGCACCTCGGGGCGGGTGCGCCCGCCTGAGGCCGGAAGTTACCGCCGTGTCAGAGAACCCGCTTGCTGAAACAAGGTGTCGAGATCCGTTCCCGCGAAATACTGATCTCGCCAGGCTTGGTAGTCGAAGGACTCGCGGCTGAGGAGGGCGAGGAAGCGCAACGCTTGCACCGGGCCCAGGTTTTCTTCCAAGGCGGCTACGCCTTTCTGGGTGAGCGCTTCGTCAGTCAGGGTTTCGGTCATCTTCGAACCTCCTGAGGAAGTCTAGCGGATTCTCAACCACCACGGTGGTAGTCATGCGCTTAGCCCGTTGGATCAACCGGTCATCACAGGTGAGGAGGAAGTCGCATCCACCAACCTCTGCACTGGCGACGTGCGCGGCATCCAATGGCTTCAGTCCGACGGACATCAAGTCCCCTGCGAGAGATCGCACGTCCTCCCCGGCGCTCACATGACGGTCGGCAATCTCCCGCCAGTGGTCGATCTCCATCTGGCGGTCCACCAAGGGATGTTGGCTGTTTTCCAAGGTCAAGAACTCTGACCAAGCTAACCGGTCTAGCCCTTCGGCGATCCTCTCCAAGATCGAGAAAATCGCAACCGTCTCCTCGGCGATCCGAGTCTGTTGCTGATCGTCGAAAGGCCGGTTGAAGCAATTGAGGTCCAAGTAGAGAAGCATCGACCCAAGAGCTTATCCTGGCTTTCTGTTAATCCAGCCGCCCGTACGCCTCCGTCGTCAGCCAGGGCGGGAACTCCTCGGCCAGGACCAGGGAGTCCATGACTTCCACGGCTTCGCCGAGGCGCCCTTCGTCGCGGCCGCCGAGCTTTTCGATCTCCTCGTCGCGGATCTGCTCGTACAGGGCGCGGTCGAAGGTGCGGCCGTCGGCGAGCTCGGCGCCTTGGCCGTCGTTGCCGTGGAGCCACTGCCAGAGCTGGGCGCGGGAGATCTCGGCGGTGGCGGTGTCCTCCATCAGGTTGGCGATGGCGGCGGCGCCGACGCCGACCAGCCAGGCGTGGACGTATTGAAGGCCGACGGAGATGTTCTGGCGCACGCCGGCCTCGGTGATCTCGCCACCCTCGACGGTGAAGTCCAACAGATCCTCGGCGCTGACCTCGACCTCCTCCCGCAACACGTCCTTCTGGTGCGGCTCGTCGCCGAGGTGGCGGTCGAAGATCTCCATCGCCACGGGCACGAGATCCGGGTGGGCCACCCAGGTGCCGTCGAAGCCGGCGGCGGCCTCCTGCTCCTTGTCGGCCTTCACCTTGGCGATGGCCCGCTCGGTGACCTCCGGCTCGCGGCGGTTGGGGATGAAGGCCGCCATGCCGCCGATGGCGTGGGCGCCGTGGCCGTGGCAGACCTGCACCAGGCGCTCGGTGTAGGCGTGCATGAAGGGCACCGACATGGTCACCTGGCCGCGGTCCGGGAAGACGACGGCGCGGCGGCGGTATTTCTTGATGGCGCTGAAGATGTAGTCCCAGCGGCCGGCGTTGAAGCCGGCGGAGTGCTCCCGGAGCTGGAACAGGATCTCCTCCATCTGCAGCGCCGCCAGGACGTTCTCGATGAGCACCGTGGCGCGCACCGTGCCCACCGGCAGCCCCAGCGCCTGCTGGGCGTGGCGGAAGACGTCGTCCCACAGCTTCGCCTCCTGGTGGCTCTCGAGCTTCGGCAGGTAGAAGTAGGGGCCGCTGCCCCGCTCCACCAGCTCCCGGGCGTTGTGGAAGAAGTAGAGGCCGAAGTCGAAGAGCGACGCCGGCACCGCCCGGCTCTCACCATCCTCGCCGACGAAGACGACGTTGGCCTCCACCAGGTGCCAGCCCCGGGGGCGCACCAGCAGGGTGGCCACCTCGTCGTCCAGGCGGTAGTGCTTCTCGTCCTCGGTGCCTTCGCCCTGGATCAGCTCGATCTCCCGGCGCACCGCGTCCTTCAGGTTGACCTGGCCCGCCACCACGTTGTCCCAGGTGGGGGAGTTGGCGTCCTCGAAGTCGGCCATGAAGACTTTGGCTCCCGAGTTGAGGCCGTTGATCACCATCTTGCGGTCCACCGGGCCGGTGATCTCCACGCGGCGGTCCTGGAGGTCGTCCGGCGCCGGCGCTACCCGCCAGTCGGGGTCCGCCGCGCCCGGCAGGTCATCGACGGCGGCGGCGCGGACCTCGTGGGGGCTAGCGCCGGAGTCGATGACCCGCTGCACCTCGTCCCGGCGGGCCAGCAGGGCCCGGCGGCGCGGGTCGAAGCGGGCCGCCAGGTCGCCGACGAAGGCCAGCGCCTCATCGCTGAGGATCTCGCCGTAGCGCTGCAGGTTCTCACCCTTCATGGGGCCTTCGACGACCACGGTGATCTGATCCTGATCGCTCATTCCGCCTCCTGCAGTTCTTTGTCGTGGGCCTCGCGGTCGTCGTCGAACTGCTCTTCCTCCGTCGAGCCCTCCATGGCGGTGGTCGAGGAGCCGCCGCCGGCCACCGTCTGGGCGACGTCGTCGAAGTAGCCGGCGCCGACGAAGCTCTGGTGCTTGATCGCTCGGTAGCCCTCTTCGGCACCGGCCTCGAACTCCCGCGCCTGGAGCTTCGAGTAGGCGGTCATGCCGGTCTCGGCGTAGCCGCTGGCGAGGTCGAACATCGACATGTTGAGGGCGTGGAAGCCGGCCAGGGTGACGAACTGGAACTTGTACCCCATGGCCCCCAGCTCGGTCTGGAAGCGGGCGATGGTGGCGTCGTCCAGCATGCGGCCCCAGTTGAACGAGGGCGAGCAGTTGTAGGCCAGGCGCTTGCCGGGGAAGCGGTCGTGGATCACCTCGGCGAAGCGCTTCGCCTCCTCCAGGTCGGGGCGGGAGGTCTCGCACCACAGCAGGTCGGCGTAGGGGGCGTAGTCCAGGCCCCGCTGGATCGCCATGTCCAGGCCGCCGTTGATGCGGTAGAAGCCCTCGGCGGTGCGCTCGCCGGTGAGGAAGGGCGCGTCCCGCTCATCGACGTCGCTGGTCAAAAGCTGGGCGCTGTTGGCGTCGGTCCGGGCGACCAGGAAGCTGGGCACGTCGCAGACGTCGGCGGCCAGGCGGGCGGCGGCCAGCTTCTCCAGGAACTCCCGCGTCGGCACCAGGACCTTACCCCCCATGTGGCCGCACTTCTTGGCCGAGGAGAGCTGGTCCTCGAAGTGGACGCCGGCGGCGCCGGCGGCGATCATCGCCTTCATCAGCTCGAAGGCGTTGAGGTTGCCGCCGAAGCCGGCCTCGGCGTCGGCCACCAGGGGGACCAGCCAGTAGGGGCCGTTTTCCTTGCCCGCGGCGTGGTCCACCTGGTCGCTGCGGGTCAGCGCGTTGTTGATGCGCTCCACCAGCTTCGGCGCACTGTCGGCGGGGTAGAGGCTCTGGTCCGGGTAGGTCTCGCCGGCCAGGTTGGCGTCGCCCGCCACCTGCCAGCCGGAGACGTAGATCGCCTCCAGCCCGGCCTGCACCATCTGCACCGCCTGATTGCCGGTCACCGCGCCCAGGGCGCGGACGAAGTCGCGTTCGTGGAACAGCGACCACAGGCGCTCGGCCCCGTGCCTCGCCAAGGTGTGCTCGATCTGGATCGAACCTCGGAGGCGTACCACGTCGTCCGCCGAGTAGGGCCGCTCGATGCCCTCCCAGCGTGTGTCGTTGTCCCAGGATGCGGCCAATTCGGAAGCCGTCTTCGCAGTCATCTGGAGGTCCCTTCGGTGGGTCGTGGATGGGATGGGGACGCTGTACCGATGGTAACGCCGCGGTGCGGCAAAAGCAACGTCGGTAGCGCCTGGCGTTCGCCAGGCATGTACCGGGTTTGTTCTGCAATGCGCGTTCCGGCGGCCCGCCGGCGTGGATGCCGCACCGTGCCGTGTCGGTCGGCGCCGGGACTGAAATTCTTCAGTAATTCAGGCGATCCGTGTCCCGGATCATTCGAGCATTGCCACTTAACGATGCGTGGTACCGAGGCCGGGCCCGAGTGCCCGGTCCGGAAACACGACAACGACATCCGAAAGGAATCATCATGCGCAAGTTGCTCGCACTGACCTTCGCCCTCGCCCTTTTCGCCGTCCCGGCCATGGCCGCCGACGTCGCCCAGGACTGCGCCGAAGCTCCGACCGCCAAGGTGGCGACCGCTGAGCTGGACCTCCTGGACACCTTGAACGGTGCCGTGGAGACCGGCAATCACTGTGTCAAGCCGAACCCGAACCAGGACTGCGTCTGCCCGCTGGTCTACGATCCGGTGTGCGGCTGCAATGGCCAGACCTACTCCAACGACTGCTTCGCCCGCTGCGAGGTTCGTACCTGGACCGCTGGCGCCTGCGGCTCCACGTCGTAAGCGACCTGTGAGTGAACGGGCCCCGACGGGGTCCGAATCGGCCCCGGCGCGATGATCCGCGCCGGGGTTTTTTCGTCCCGGATGGGACGGCCCATGGCACTTCAATTGACGTCAGCGGCTTCAGTGCCCAGCTTCTCTGCCACGGCGCAGGAGCCTTTTCTTCACACCGACCCATCACCCGACCGGAGGTCACCCGATGCGTAAGATCCTCGCCCTTGTCTTCATCCTCTCCCTGGCCACCCTCCCCGCCTTGGCCACCGCGCCCCAGGCCTGCGACACCGCTCCGGCGGTGGAAGCCGGCGCCCAGGCCGACGCCGACCTCGCGGAGATCCTCGAGACCCCGGAGGCGCAGCCGGTCAACGACTGCCGCGGCGGCTCCGGCGGCCCCTGCATCTGCCCCCAGGTCTACGCGCCGGTCTGCGGCTGCGACGGGAACACCTATTCCAACTCCTGCCTCGCCGGGTGCAAGGTGAAGTCCTGGACCTCCGGCTCCTGCGAGGGTGGCGAAATCCTCTGACGCCATCCGCCCACGGCGGTCCACCCCGGAGCGCCGTGGGGCTTTCCCCCAATTTTCCGCCGACCCCTTGCGACCCCCCAGGGTCGACCCTATAATGCCGACTTCCTGGATGTCGTAAGACGTTCAGGGATTGAATACGCTGTTGCTGTGAACCTGGTTCCGGCGCGGCGTACATCGGGGCGGTTTCCGTAGTGCCCGAGCCGCGTTCTGCGGCCCGGTCCGTTGTGATCCCCGCAATCGGCTGCACCTTCCGCGATGGCCTTTTGGGCCTTCCGGGGAGCGTTCGCCCGCGGATCCCCATGCAGAAATCGCCATTTGCAAGAAAACAGAAACACCAAATAAGGAGTTCCAACATGCGTAAGTTCTTCGCGCTGTCCCTCGCCCTCGTCTTCGCCCTGCTCTTGGCCTCCCCGGTCATGGCCGCCGACAACACCGTCGATGCCGACCTGGACACCTTCTTCGCCGAGCTCGGTGAGACCTCCGACGTGGTCGAGGTCAGCAACCACAACTTCTCCTGCGAGCTGCCCCCCAGCCAGGTCGACAACGAGTGCTTCTGCCTGAGCACCTACGACCCGGTCTGCGGCTGCGACGGCCAGACCTACACCAACTCCTGCCTGGCGTCCTGCTACATCAAGACCTGGACCGCGGGTGAGTGCGCCTGAGCACCCTCCCTTGAGCGGCACCGGAGCTTAGGCTCCGGCACCGCTCGCTGAGCAGGACCGAACCCCGGTGCGGATCCCCGCGCCGGGGTTTTTTGGTGGTTGCAGGCCGGGCCGGGCGGGCCAGGGCGATGAGCGGGGTGGGGTAGGATTTGCGCCACCCATTTCCCTTGGAATCCATATGCCCAGATATCTGATCCGCCCCAACGCCTCCCTCGCCAGCCGCGCCCTGAACTTCGTCGGCAACCAGTTGCATCACGAGGCCCATCCGGCCCAGCTCGCCGCCCTGCGCGACCACCGGCGCACCGATCCGTTCTACGACGACCTGCAGCGCTGGCTCAGCGAGATGGGGCGGGGGAAGGTGCTCCCGCTCTCCGGCGAGGGCGCCGAGCACAACCCGATCACCGGCACCCGCATCTGGCACATGGCGCAGGAGCACGCTGAGAAGTTGCGCCGCGAGATCGACGGTGTCGAGGTGGTGGCGGACCGGGTGATGGAGCTGATCCGCCCGAGCAAGACGGCGACCCTGGCCGCCAAGGAGTCTATGGAGACCGGAGACCCGTGGCACCTGGAGGCCATCGGCCTCAAGGACGTCGGCAACGGATCGCGCAAAGGGGGCAAGGGGGTGACCGTGGTGGTCCTCGACACCGGCGTCGCCGCCGACCACCCGGAGATCGCCGGGCGGGTCAAGGGGTCCTTCACCTTCGACACCGAGAACTGGAAAGCCGAGGTCCAGGATCCGCCGCAGGACACCCAGGGCCACGGCACCCACGTCACCGGCCTGATCTGCGGCAAGACGGTGGGGGTGGCGCCGGAGGCGGAGGTCATCGACGGGGTCATGCTGCCGAAGGGGATCGGCAAGATGTCCGACTTCATCCTCGCCATGGAGTGGGCCGGGCAGCAGCCGGAGGTGCAGTTGGTCAACCTCTCCGCCGGCCTGCCGGGCTACCTGGAAGAGATGGCCACCGCCGTCTCGGGCCTGATGGCGGTGGGGGTGCTGCCGGTGGTGGCGGTGGGCAACGAGGGCCGCAACCGCACCCGCAGCCCGGGGAACTTCGTGGAGGTGATCTCGGTGGGCGCTTCCAACGACGCGGGCAAGGTGGCCAGCTTCTCCGGCGGCGGCACGGTGAGCTCCGCCGGGCACAGCTACAAGGTGCCGGACCTGGTGGCACCGGGGCAGGCGATCTACTCCTGCGACATGGACGGCGGCTACGACGCCTGGGACGGCACCTCCATGGCGACGCCCATCGTCAGCGGCATCGCCGCCCTCCTCCTGGAAGAGGACCCCCACATCACGGTGACCGACCTCACCGAGGAGCTGATGGAGCGCTGCCAGGACCTCGGCCAGCCGGAGGATCGCCAGGGCCGCGGCCTGCTGCGCTGGGAGGTGCCCTCATGAGCCACGACGACCCTCCCGACGGAGGCAGTGGAGGTGGCCCTGACAGTGGCGCGGACAGTGGCGAGAAGGCTGACGGTGGCGAGAAGGCTGACCGGCACCTGCTTCAGGCGCTGGACGACGCGGAGCCGGGGGAGGAGCTGCGGGTCATCGTCACGGTGAAGGGGGCCGCCGCCTCCGGCGAGGCGGACCCGGGCGATGCTCCGGCGGAGCCCGCCGCGGGGCCTGAGCCGCCCCATCCCAACGACTTCCCCGACCGCGTGGCCTACCGCCAGGCGATGATCGAACACCACGGGAGACACCCCCGAGCCCACTTCGAAGCGGCGAGGCAGGCGTTGGAAGGGCTCGGCCTCGCCCCCCGAGGCGAGGGCCACACGGGCCTCTTGATCGTCCAGGGCCCGGCCCGCAGCATCGCCCGCGCTCTGCGCTTGGAGGTGGTGGAGCGGATAGCCTTGGACCGCCACGTCGAGCCGCGGTCGCCGGGTAAGGAAACTCCGGAGGCAGCGCCCGAGGCGGGAGATCAGGAGGCCCTCGGTCTGCCCGGTGACGACGTCTCCGGTTAGGGAGGCGAATCCGCTAGTCGAACAGGCCCGGCGGCTCGGAACCGCGGCCACCGGTGGCCGCCTCGCTGGGGTCGGGGGGGCCGGGATCGACACCTTGTGCGCCTCCTCGTGCATCCACCCGCTCCTCTTCCTGCTCTTCCTCTTCTTCGGCCTCGTCCGACACCGTCTCCGGGTGCCGGGCGGGTGGTGCCGGCGACTCCGCCGACTCCGGGGCCGCAGGTCTGCCGCCAGCGGCGAACCCCTCGTAACCGGAGAGGCTGGCGGGCTCCGCGTCCTCCCACACCTCCGGCCCCTGGGCCAGCCAGACGAAGCGCCCCAGCCCGCGCTGCCAGTGCAGGCCGGCGCCGTCCTGGCGGGTGCCTTCGAGCTGGTTGAGCTTCGAGTCGAGGTCGTCGATGAAGTGGAGGACCAGCGCCTCCGGCGTCATCGGCTCCACCGGCGAGGCGTACTCCTTGCGCCCCTGGTGGGAGAGGACCAGGTGCTCCAGGTGGAGGCGCAGGTCGTCCGGCACGCCCCCCGCCTCGCGGCAGCATGCGAGCAGCATGTCGCGGCCGATGACCACGTGGCCCACCATGCGCCCCTCCAGGGTGTAGTCGTTGACCGGCATGGCGCCGAGCTCGCGGATCTTGCCCAGGTCGTGGAACAGGACGCCCAGGAGCACCAGGTCGCGGTCGACCTGGGGGTAGTTGCCGCACACCCGGATGGCCAGCTCGGCCATGGAGGTGGTGTGCTCCAGCAGGCCGCCCCGGTAGGCGTGGTGGATCGCCTTGGCCGCCGGGTGGCCGAGCAGGTCGTCGCCATGCTTGGCCATGGCGTGGTCGGCCACCGCCTTCAGCTCGGGCCGGGCGATGGTGGCCATGGCCTGTTCCAGACGCCTCCAGAGATCGGAGCCGTCCTCCCGGGTGGACGGCACCAGCTTCGATTCGTCGAAGCCGTGCTGGCGGTCCTCGTCGGTCACCTTGCGGCAGTGGTCCACCGACATCTGGAGCTGGTCCCGGTAGAGCTTCACTGCGCCACGGATGGCGACGAAGTCGTGGGCCTCGAAGTCGGCGGAGAGGGCGGGGGAGTCGGCCCACACCTTGGCGTCCATGGAGCCCGAGGCGTCGGTCAGCTTGAGGTCGAGGTAGGTGCGGTCGTTGCGGTCCTGGCGCGTTTCCTTGCGGCTGACCAGGACGAAACCCTGGACCGAGTCGCCGGACTGCCAGGACTTGATCGGTTCATTGCGGCGTACAGACATCGGACCAGTGTAACGCAACTCGGTGCAACGCAACGCTGTAAGCGCGCCGCGCCGGATCGATTCGTGCACCGAACCCTCTCCGCCCGGGCGCCGTAGAAAGGAGGGTGTGCCGGTGGGATCGTCCGTCAGCGCAACACCGTAGCGCGGACCTGTATCCTGCCGTCGGCCCACCCCCGCCGGCGGCCGACCACCGCAGTCCCCCGACCCACACGCCTGGAGGAGACCCCATGAGCCAGCTCACCGACGACCAGATCCGCCAAGCCCTCGACTCGCTGCCCGGCTGGCAGCGCGACGGCGACATGATCGCCCGCACCTACACCCACCCAGACTTCCGCATCGCCATCGCCTTCGTCGGCTACGTCGCCGAGATCGCCGAGAACCAGGGTCACCACCCGGACATCGATATCCGCTATAACGAGGTGCGCCTGGCGGTGACCACCCACGACGCCGGCGGCCTGACCGAGAAGGACCTGGAGCTGGCGCGCACCGTGGACGGCGTCGATGGCGGCGGCGACTGAGGCCCTGACCGCTTCCGCCACGGCTGGCACCACCCCTGCAGCCAACCCCTGCGGGACGGGCCGCCCCGGCACCCGCCGGCCGCCCTTCCGAAGCCACTTGGAGACGCACATGACGCGACCCGCCCCCACCTCGCCGCCGGCCCACCGAAGGCCCTTCCGCGCCCTCATCGGCGCACTGATCGGCGCCCTCGTCGGCCTGGCCGCCCTGGCTTGCCTGCTGGCGGCCACGGCCGCCCCGGCCAGCGCCGCCCAGGGCGCCTCCGGCCCGGACGTCATCCGTGCCGATCCCGGCGCTCCGGTGGTGTCCTGGGACCGGGCCCTGACATGGCCCGAGGAGCAGCGCGCCTTCGTCCAGGACGGCCCGGCCCTCCTGCTCTCTGCCGACGCCCGGGCGGAGCTGGCCAGCGCCGACGCGGAAGGGCGCCAGCGCCTCATCGACTCGTTCCTCGGACGCGACCCTGCCCCGGGGATCCCGGCCGACGAACTGGGCGAGGGCATCGAGCGCCGCCGGAGCCTGGTGCGCGACGAGCTCGAAACCTTCAACGACGACCGGGCGCGGCTGCTCTTCCTCCACGGCCGGCCGCTGCAGCGGGTGGAGGTGACCTGCGGCACCGTCTACCGGCCGCTGGAGATCTGGAGCTACCTGGTGCCGGGGGAGACCCCGGCCCGGGACGGCGACCCGAGCGATGACGAGGACGAGGGCGACGACAGCGCCGACGACCGCGCCGACGACCGGCTGGAGGCGGAGGCCACCGCCCCGCCGCCGCCGGCGCCCCCGTCCACCGTCACGACCGCCAGCGCCGAGGTCGGCCCCGACCCCACCGGCGGCGTCGGCGCCGAGCTGCTGGTCCTCTACCAGCCCGCCGACGACGAGCCGTACAAGCTGTGGGTTCCCCTGGACGCCAAGCGCTCCCTCTATACCTCCCAGTTCGAGTACATCCTGGAGCAGTGGGAGGGCCTCCGGGGGCGCTTCCGGGGCAAACGACCGGACCGCATCATGTGCGACCGCACCCGCCTGGTGGAGCGGGCCACCGGGGTGCGCACCTTGACCAACTACCGCCGTGACCGGCCGCGCAAAGAGAACTACCAGGCCTGGCTGCGGTCGCCCACGGATCTCGCCGACTGGGCCCGGGCCGCCGCCGAGACCCCCCTGGACCTGGAGACCGACGAACTGGCGGTGGAGGAGATCGAGGTCTACTTCCCCCGCGCCACCGCCCAGCGCATGATCAGCCAGTTCCACCTCACCCTGCCGCCGGAGGCGGGTTACGGCGTGGCCCAGGCCGAGGTTTCGGGCAACCCCCAGCTCCGCCTCCTGGTGGAAGGGGTGATCGAGCAGGGGGGGAAGTTCTTCGACGACTTCCGGGTGCGCTTCCGGCCGCCGCCGCCGGAGCCCGGCGCGCCGCTGACCCTGATTTTCGACCGCGAGCTACGCCCCGGCCTGGTCTACCTGGTGCGCATGGCGGTGCGCGACGAGGTCACCGGCGCCCGCAGCCACCGGGTGATGGCGCTGCGCGTGCCCAGCGAGGCGGCCCCCGGCCAGGTCCCCCAGCCCGCCCCCGGCACCGCCGCCGCCACCGGCAGCGACCTGGGTGAGCGCCGGGAGATCGGCGAGGACTCCCTGACCCTGCTGCCGCCGGCGGCGGAGACGGTGCTCAAGCTGTGGCGCGCCTCGGTGCTGGTGGCCGGCGACCGCATCGAGAACGTCGTCTTCTTCGTCGATGGCCAACGCCAGTTGCAGACCGCCCGCCGCCCCTTCTCCGCCGAGTTGCGCCTGGCCGACCTGCCGGTGGAGCAGATCGTCCGCGTCGAAGGCTACGACGCCGCCGGCAACCTGGTGGCCCTGGACGAGGTGGTGGTCAACCGCGCCCGGGCCGGTTTCGCCGTGCGCGTCGTCACCCCGGGGGAGGGGGCCCAGGTCAGCGGCCGGGTGCCGGTGGAGGTGGACGTCTCCGTGCCCGACGAGAAGCGGCTGGAGAAGGTGGAGTTCAAGGTCAACGACGAGCTGGTCGCCACCCTGGAGGACCCGCCGTTCACCACCGAGGTGGACGTGCCGGACGGGCCCGAGGTCAGCTACCTCGCCGTCACCGCCTTCCTCGCCGACGGCACGCGCACCGAGACGGTGCGCTTCCTCAACGCCGAAGAGGGCTTCGCCGAGCAGGTGGAGGTGCAACTGGTCGAGCTCTACGTCGCCGCCCAGAACACCCAGGGCCGCCTGGTGCGGGGGTTGGAGCGCGATGATTTCCGGGTCTTCGAAGAAGGGGTCGAGCAGGAGATCGAGCGCTTCGAGGTGATGGGCACCCTGCCCCTGACCCTCGGCCTGGCCATCGACACCTCCGGCTCCATGGCCGATTCCCTGGGCGAGGCGAAGGCCGCCGCCGGCCAGTTCCTCGCCCGGGTGGTCGGCCCGCGGGACCGCAGCTTCGCCCTCTCCTTCGCCAGCACCCCCAACCTGCTGATGCCGCCCACCAACGACGTCGAAGTGGTTGCCCGGGCGGTGGGGGAGCTGCGCGCGCGCGGCGCCACCGTCCTCCACGACGGGGTGATCACCGCCCTGTCCTACTTCCGCGAGCTGGAGGGGCAGCAGGCGCTGGTGGTGCTTTCCGACGGCGACGACACGGCCAGCACCTTCGATTTCGCCGAGACCCTGGACTACGCCCGGCGCAGCGACGCCTCGGTCTACACCATCGGACTGGACATCCCGTCCACCGCCCTGCAGATTCGCAACAAGCTGCGCCGGCTGGCGGCGGAGACCGGCGGCCGGGTGTTCTTCATCAACCGCGCCGAGGAGCTGGAGGAGGTCTACGGGCAGATCGAGGCGGAGCTGCGCAGCCGCTACCTGCTGGTGTACTCGCCGGACCCGGCGCCGGAACCCGGCTCCGGCTTCCGCCGCATCGAGGTCGAGGCCACCGAGCGCGGCGTGCGCACCCGGACCGTGAGAGGCTATTACCCGTGATGCGACGACTCTGCCTTCCGGGGCTACGCCCCTCCGCCCTCCTTGTCCTTGTGCTCGCCCTGCTGCCGGGCGCCGGCCTGGGCGCCCAGCCGGCCTCCACCACCGAGACCTTCGTCTTCACGCCGTGCAACCGCACCTACCAGCAACTCGGCGGCGACCTGGCGCCGGTCACCCAGGGGGCGATGACCATCGACCTCACCTCGCCGCGCCACGAGCTACGGCTCTTCGACCACCGGTTGGAGATGACGCCGCTGGCCGACGGCAGCCACCGCGCCCGCTTCGTGGCCGAGTTCGCCGGCGACGGCGACCTGGTGGCCGACGTCGATCTCGGCGGCATGACCAGCCGCCTGGAGGACCGGGTGGTGCTGCCGCGCCAGGAGACCACGGTGGATGCCCGGGTGCGCCTCGGCCACGGCGACCAGGGCTACGAGATTACCCCGCTTGAGCTTCCCGAGACCGTCGAGCTGCGCATCCAGAGCCAGCTCGCCGGCCGCTTCGCCAGCCTCTGTGACACCCTGACCCTCGTCCCCGGCATGGTGGCCGACTGCGGCGCCCTGCGCGCCGCCCTGTCCCGCGCCCGGGTGCCGATGCCGGAGTTGGGGGAGACCTACCTCCTCCCCGCCGAGTGCCTGGACGACGACGTCCGCCTGAAGCTCGACCTCTACCTCGACCGCTGGGCGCGCTGAGCGCCGCGCAACAGGAGCCCACCCGGAAGGCCCCGACCCGACTTGCTACCCCTACGCCGCGTCCCCGTCACCCTCGGCCTCCTCATCGCCATCGGTCTCGCCTTCCTGGCCGAGATCGCCATGGGCGGTGCCACCAACCAGGCGGTGCTCTACGCCCTGGGGGCCAACGTCTGGCCGATCCATGGGGAGTACTGGCGCTTGGTGGCCAGCATGTTCCTCCACATCGGCGCCCTCCACCTGCTGGTCAACGCCTGGGCCTTGTACCAGCTCGGCGGCCTGTTCGAGCTCTGGCTCGGCCACTGGCGAACGGCGCTGGTCTTCTTCGCCACCGGCATCGCCGGCTCCGTGGCCAGTTTGGTGTTCACCCTGCGCCCCTCGGCGGGCGCCGGCCTCTCCGCCGGTGCCTCCGGCGCCATCTTCGGCATCCTCGGCGCCTTGATCGCCTTCCTCTTCCGCCGCCGCGAGCACCTCACCTCCCAGGCCAAGGGCCTGCTCTCCCAGCTCCTCTTCTGGGCCGTCCTGAACGTCTTCTTCGGCTTCACCGTCCCCGGCATCGACAACGCCGCCCACCTCGGCGGCTGCGCCGCGGGGCTCGTGCTGGGGGCGGTGTTCAAGGACCGCAGGCGGTTCCGGCGGCCGGCGGCTCCGACTCCCCCACCGAGCGCCCCTCCCTCCGCCAGCTCTTCGAGCGGGTAGGCCTTACCCCGCAGAGAGCTCTCGAGTTCGGGAAGGTGAGCCGTCTAATCCCCGGTAACGCGAGAATCTCAAAACGTCCAGCCTGCCGCTCGTTAGTACTTGACGAACAACGGGGAATCGTCTAAGCTCCGCACCTAAGTTATTTAGCCAATTTACTTGATCGGGTGTGCCGGAGAATGAAATATGATGCGCATACTGTTGAGGCCGCAGTTGCGGGGAAAACCCTATGTATTGTGGGTGGTGTTCATGGAAACGAAGTAGCAGGGATTGAGGCGATAAAGGCTATTAGATCCGAATTTCGAGCAAATGCTTCTATTGCCCGCGGTTGCCTGAAGACCATAATAGCCAATACCTTGGCTGTCGAAGAGAAGGCTCGTGCGATCGATCTTGATCTAAACCGCGCCTTTGTTGACAGCAATTCAACAGAGTACGAAGCGGAATATGCCGATGATCTGGCTCAGGAACTTGATGGCGTCGATTTTGTGTTGGATATCCATTCAACGTCTTCTTGGAGCCCGGTCTTTGCAGCAGGAGCTCTGACTCGGAAGCACATTGCTTTTTGTGCGTCGTTGGGCGTGGAGACATTTACAACGGGATGGAGCGCACCGCGAAACCACGGAATGCTGATAGATGAGGCTGATCGTCGAGGAGCAGTCGGCCTCTTAGTCGAATGCGGGCAACACCACGACCCGAGTACGATAAAAAAGGCAATAGAGTGCTGTATGCGGGCAATGATCTTCGTAGGGATGATCGAGGAACCTACAGTCCATGAAGCCGTGCCCACCTTGCTATCAGTGGAGAAGATTGTCAAAGCAGTCAACGCCCCAATTGTAATGGCCAGAGGTTTCCGTAACCTGGAAAGGGTTCCCGGCGGGACGGTGGTCTGTCGATACGCCGGCAAACCTTGGATTGCTTATAGCGACTTCTCGATACTGATCCCTGCGCAGGATCGGGTAGTACCCATAGGCAATGATGCCTTTGCGGTGGGAAGGGATATTTCTAAACCAGTATCTTGACTTCTTGGGTTGAGATCGAAAGGAGATTTGAATGTCAGGGGAACGTGAATTGCAGCGATTCAAGATCAAGCCACTCCTGCTATCGGTCGTGGCGAGCTTGATAGCAACCATCCTTGCTTCACTAGCGGTCAAGGTCTTTGAGTGGACCTGGGCAGCTGCGATCGCCGGCTTTTTTGCTGGTTGCTCTGTAATGTTCGCTTATTTATATTCTCGCGGAGGTAGGGCGTTGGATTTAATGATGCGATCTCCTTATCCGGGATTGCTGGATAACTGGAATGAGTTGGCAGATGCGACGTCCCTGATCCTAAGGCCGCTAGAGGGAAGAGATCATCCGATTGAACTGTTTTTGGAGACGTGGTTCAAGCAGGTCGTGCGCGAACTGAAGGAGGGTGGAGCAGCTCAGTTTGAGGTGGATCCCAGCTACTATCAGGCCTGCCTGGCATCACTGAATAAATGGCCAGACGACGTGTACGCTGTTGCAGACTTTTCCGGCGGCTTTGAAGCTTTTTGGAAGTCGGATCATCCAGTGGAGGAAACCCGAGTGACGCAGCGCCTTTTCATCCTTACCCCGAAGCAGTTGTTCGAGGAGGACCAGGTATATAGGCTTAACAGGCTTTTACGAAGGCACGCGAGTAGCTATTCGGTTTTCATTTCGCACTCAACTCCCGATGCATTATCATCAATTCCATTCGATTCAAGTCCCGGGAAGGATATGATTTTAGTGCCAGGCGATTTCGTCGGGGGTTACGCTCGTCAAGATGGGCAAGTCCGTCTGAGAATTGTCCGCGACGGCGATCACTTTAACTATTTGAAATCTCGATTTGATAACATGGTTGCCAGTGCTGTACCTGTCAAGGCTGGTGGAGGAGCAGAGGATCTTAGAAGTGAATGGCTCAAATCGCGTGGGATTGGGCAGTGGAACGAGTCCTGGAATACAGGTAGGATAGCGGACCGCTCATCAGATTACTTCATCAACTATGATGCCCATATAAGGGCATGGATTCCTTATTACGATGAACTTATTCGTCATTGCGCTCGAAGAGCCCTGGAGAGGCTTAGGGAGATTAGAAAGAAGCGAAGGGTTGTGATTCTTGAGATCGGCTGCGGAACTGGGGCTCTTACTGCTGAGTTGTTGGAGTCGCCGGCACTCGCGCAGGTGGGAGAGATTCGATATATAGGGGTGGATGAGGCTCAGCGAATTTATGATTCACTCCTAGAGCAGGCGCCGAGAAGGTATCCCAATGTGTCGGCCAAGTTCTATGAAGGGGCTCTATATCCTGATAGTGGTTGGAGAGGATTTTCTGATTCGGCTCTTCAGGGTGAGGTGGACTTAATTATAGGGTCTTTGGTCCTGCACGACTTGGTACAGTCTGAGCCGAGGGCGAATTTTTTCCGCTTGTTGAACTATTTAGGTGGGTTGTTAGCTCCCACTGGGAGCATGGTGTTTGCGGATGTCTTCACTTCAGCCGATCCGTCAGTTAGAGATCAGGAGATTGAATTCTGGAAAGAAGGCATGCAGCGGAAGGGTCTTTGTGGAGAGTGGCCTGAAAGGTTCCTAAGCCGCAACCCTGAAATGGTCAACACAGTTACTCAGGAGATGGTTGACAGCCTTGGTGAAGTCGGTTTTGAGGGAGAGCTACAAAAGGTAGGTCCCAGCCTCTCCCCCTTTCAGGTTTTGGCTGTGAACCGCATTTGAAATTCTTGGGCTCGTCATTGTTTTGGTGCCACTGTGTCTGAGTGGCTCGTCGACGCAACGTCGTCCACCCGCAGCATCAGCAGCGTGCGGTCGTCGCCGCAGGGGGTGCCCTGGAGGAAGCCTTCCAGGGCGGTCTCCAGGGCGGCGTGGAGGTCGGCCAGGGGGAGGTCGCGGTGGCGGTGGCAGGTGTCGGCCAGGCGGTCGAAGCCGTATTCCTCTCCGTCGGGGCCCGCCGCCTCCGTGTAGCCGTCGGTGTAGAGGAGCAGCGTGTCGCCCGGGTGGAGGTGGACCTCGCCGCGCTGGTATGGCCGGTCGGAGACCATGCCCAGCGGCATGCCTGTCGATGCCAGGGTCTCCACCGCACCGCTGGCTCGCACCAGGAGGGCGGGGTTGTGGCCGGCGTTGGCGAAGGCGACGCTGCGGTGCTCCGGGTCGAGGATCGCGACGATGGCGGTGGCGAACTTCTCGGCCGGGGTACGCCGGTGGAGCCGGTGCGAGACCCGGGTGCATATCTCGTCCGGCGGCAGGCCGGTTTCGATCAGACCGGCGGTCAGGGCTTCCAGGGTGGCGGTGAGGAGCGCCGCCGCCATTCCCTTGCCGGCGACGTCGGCGATCATCAGGACAAACTCGGCCCGGCCGGCGGGGGAGGTGCGCTCGACGGCGGTGTAGTAGTCCCCCGACACGCCCCGGGACGGGAGGTTGCGTCCGAGGAGTTGGAAACCGCGAGGCCTCGGCAAGCTGGCCGGGAGCAATTGGCACTGGATGCGTCGAGCCAGGGTCAGCTCCGCTTCGAGCCGGCGGTCTCCCCCTGGCCGCGGGCCGCCGCCTGCCGGTACTCGCCCTCGCCGTCGCGTAGCAGGATCGCCGCCTGGTGCGGCTCCAGGTGCTCGAAGATGCGGTCGAGGATCAGGTCCAGGAGCTCGTCCAGGGACAGGGGGCCGGCCAGCGCCTCGTGGACCTCGTTCATCAACTTCAAGCCGTCGGCGTAGTGGCGTAGGTCCGAGGCGACCGCGGCGCCGCCGCCCGGGTCGCTGGGCAGCAGGGAGGAGGCGGACTTGAGGAGCCGGCTGGACGAGGGGGTTTCGCGGCCGGGCAGCGAGGAGCCCACGGCCGCCTCCTCGACGGTGATGCGCGTGGCGTTCAGCTCCACGACATCGCCCGGGCGCAGCACGGCCGGCGCCTCGATCCTCCGGCCGTGGACGTGGGTGCCGTTGGCGGAGCCCAGATCCTCCACCGTCAGCTCCCCGGCGGCGAGGGAGAAGCTGCAATGGCGGCGCGACAGGTACCGGTCGCCCACCTGCACGTCCGCCTCGGAGGAACGGCCGACCACCAATGGGCCGCACTCCAGCTTCCGGTGGAAGGGCTCGCCCCCCGCCGGCTCAACGCGCAGGCGCAGGCCGGCGGGTGCCGTGGACGGCTCCTGCGCCTCGGCCCTTCCCTCTGGCGGCGGAGGGTCAGTTTTCGGAGGCCGCGGCACGACGGTCCTTCCAGTAGCCCTCGGGCGGTGGGTACCCGGGCTCGCCGCCGGTGTCCCCGATGTTCACCAACTCCGGGTCGAAGTAGACCTTGGTGTCTTCGTGGAGAACGGAGAGGGTGTAGTTGAAGCTCCTCGCCTTGCCGGTGATGTCGCGCAAAGCGAGGAAGTCCCGGTCCGCGACCCAGTTCAAGCCGACCTCGCCCATGCCGCCGCGGCCTAGCAGTTCCAGCACCTGGATGCGGCCGACCCGCCGCCCCACGAGGGAGCCCGCGCCGCTCCGAGGATCGCCGGGGGACGCGCCGACGTGCGAGCCGATCACCTGCTCGGCCTCGGGCCGGCTCTCCATCGGTGATGGGCTCTTCTGCTGCGCGTCCATCTTTCCTCCTTGTCGGAAAGTGGCGCTGGCTGCCGTCGCGTTTCCTTCCGGGCTAGTTCGGCCGCATCCCCGAGTCCCCCAGCCCGCGCTCCGCCGCCGTCTTCAGGATGGCGTCGTTTTCGGGGATCTGGAAGAGGAAGCGGTGGCGTAGCTCCGGGTCCAGGTGCTGGGTCTTTTGCAGGATCGCCTTGTAGGCGCGCTCCAGGTACTCCTCGCGGCGCTCGATGCGGCCGCCGATCTCCCCCTTGTCGGCCAGCTTCTCCAGGGCGCGGAAGAGGACGTGGTCCAGGCGCTCGCCGAGGTCGGGGTAGGGGTTGTGCTCCAGGAAGTAGGCGATCTCCTCCACCAGGTCCTCGATGGTCTCCCGCACCGGCCACTCCAGCGCCAGCCGCAACAGCCACGCCTGGTCGAAGATCACCGCCGTCGGGTCACCGTGCTTTTCGTGCAGGTCGCGGGCGGTGCGCAGGTGGCGGCGGGCCTCGTTGGCCTTCTTCTGCGCCAGGTGGATGCGCCCCAGGAGTTGCTCGGCATCGCCGACCATGCCGGAGGGCGAGAGCATGGAGAGGTGGAAGGCGGCCTCCTTGGCCTCCTCCAGGGCGGGCCGGGGCTGGCCCAGCTCCAGGGTGTTCTCGGCGACGGCGATCTGGCACAGCGCCTGGCCCTCCTTGTCGCCGATCTCGCGGCGGGTCTCCAGCGAGGAGCGCAGCTTGGCCGCCGCCGATGCGTAGTCCCCCAGCCGCCCGTAGACCTTGCCCAGGCCGTACTCGGCGTAGGCCAGGTCGGCCAACTCGCCGGCGCGGCGCGCCTCGGCCTCGGCCTGCTTCAGCCACTCCAGCGCCTTGGGGTAGTTGCCGGAGGCGCGCTCGACGGCCCCCAGGGCGCACAGCGAGGCGCAGATCGGGTGGGCCTGCCCCAGCCCCCGGCGCACCGCCAGCGCCTGCATGTGGTGGCCGTTGGCGCCGCGGTTGCGGCCGCGGCGCAACGCCAGGTTGCCGAGGAGGAAGCGGCAGGTGCTGGCGAGGCCGGCCAGGCCATCGCCCTCGAGCACCGGCAGGACGCCGGAGAGGAGGTTGCCGGCCTGCTCGTAGCGCTCCAGGTGGACCAGCACCTGGCCGAGGAGGAGCAGCAGCCTGGCCCGGCGGTCGTCGCCCAGGTTGGACGCCGCGTCCAGGCCGTCGCGGAGGGTGGACTCGGCCTTCTCGTACTGCCCCTCCTGCATCTGTATCTCGCAGCGCAGCGCGGTGAGCTCCAGCAGCTCTTCCGCATCGCCGGCGGCGAGGGCGGTGGCGCGCTCCAGCTCGTGGCGGTGGTCCGGGAGCTTGCCGCTGCGCCGGGCGAGGGAGAGGAGCAGGCGCAGCAGGCGGGCCTCGCTGGCGGTGTCGCCACCGCTCCTGCGCAGGCCGTCCAGCGAGTCCCGGACCTCACCGATGAGCCGCGCCGTGTCCTCCTGGGGGGCGGTGCGGACGCGCCGTTCCAGGCGTTCGACGTCGCTGGGCGGGGACGCCTCGGGAAGGGCGTTGGGGACGCCGCTGTCGTCGCCTCCGAGGGGTGGGGGGGACAGATCAAACTTGGGCATAAAGGGAACTCCAGGGCCGGCCTCGGGGAGGGCGGCTGCCGTTCCAAGAAAACTGCATCGATGCGGGCCGAAACCGCGATAGTGGATCGGTTGGGAGCACCGATCCGCGCTTTCGGTCCCCTGTCATGGAATGGATGCCGGGCCGCGAGGCGTTTCATGTCATGGTGACGTGGAGCCGTTCCCATGACGGCTCCCGCCGACCGCCGCGCCGCCGCTGAGCGGGGGTGCCGCGGTTCTCTCGGCCCGAATTGCAGGCGCCAGCACAGCCCCTGGGAGGTTTCCCCCCGGTGCCGCCGGCTGAAAATATGCGATTCGGGGCGATGATACCATCGCTTCCCCACACCCAGGCCCGCCCCGAACGTGCAGCGGGCCGCCATTCACCCCGGAGGTACCTGGTCCATGTCCCGAGCGATGAAGCCGCTCTACTACTTCACCATTGACGACGAGAACATCCTCGCCGAGGTCTTCTCGTCCATCGAGAACGACATCTTCGCCGTCACCTACAAGGTGCGCGGCACCGACGACGTGTTCGTCATGACCGCCCAGACCAAGGACGCCCTCGACCGCATGGACGTCCACTACAACCTGCTGGCCGAGGAGGAGGGCGCCAAGATCGCGCTGCTCCACTCGCCCCTGTCCTCGGAGGAGCTGGCCGAGTACGAGGACTCGTTGAAGGCGCTGGCTCTCGCCAGCCGCTCCATCGGCATCGCCTGCGTCGGCGTCAACGGCGAGAGCAACCTGGGCTTCGACCTGTCGGAGAGCGCCCGCAACTTCACCTACTTCACCGCGCCCGCCGGCCACACCTTCATCTGGCGGCTGTTCACCGAGCGCGAGGAGGCGGTGCGCTTCCTGGACAAGCTGACCATGGGCGACACCAAGGCGGTGGACTGGGCCCACTCCCTGCCGCTGGAATCGGTGGACGAGCTGGTCTCCTACCACTGACCTCAGCCGCAACGCTGACCCCAGCCGCGCCGGGCCGAGCGCCCGCTATCCTCCGTCCCGCCCCGGTTCCCCTCCCGCACCGCCCACCCGCCCCGGCCGAGCGATCATGACCCAGCCCCTCTTCGCCGCCACCTGGTCGGTCTCCAAGCTCTGCGGCGAGATCCGCGGCGTCCTCGACGAGGTCTTCTCCTCCCTCTGGGTGGTGGGCGAGGTGCAGCGCGTGCGGGAGAGCCGCCGCGGCCACGTCTACTTCGAGCTGGTGGAAAAAGACGAGGGCGATTCCATCTGCGGCAAGCTGGACGCCGTCCTCTGGCGCTCCGACTGGTCCCGGGTCAAGCGCATGCTCGCCGCCTCCGGTCAGGAGCTGGCCGAGGGGATGGAGATCCGCTGCCGCGCCAAGGTGGACTTCTGGGGCCCCGGCGGCCGCCTCCAGCTCGTCGTGCGGGAGATCGACCCCTCCTTCACCCTCGGCCTGCTGGAACGCCGCCGCCGGGAGACCCTGGCGGCCCTCACCGAGGCGGGGCTGCTGGAGGTCAACCGCGCCCTGCCGCTGGCCGAGCTGCCGCTGGACGTGGCGCTGGTCACCTCCGAGGGGAGCGCCGCCTACCACGACTTCCTCGCCACCCTGCGCGAGAGTGGCTACGCCTTCCGCGTCACCCTGGTCCACGCCTCGGTGCAGGGGGCGCGGGCGGAGCGCGAGCTGGTGTCGGCGCTGCGCACCGCCGCGGGCCCGGGGCCGGGAGGGCAGGTGGCGGCTTGCGTCGTGCTGATCCGGGGCGGGGGAGCCAAGAGCGACCTGGCGGTTTTCGACAGCCGCGGCGTGGCGGAGGCGGTGGCGCGCTCGCCGCTGCCGGTGCTGACCGGCCTGGGCCACGAGATCGACGAGTCGATCACCGACAAGGTGGCCCACACGGCGCTCAAGACCCCGACCAAGGTGGCCGAGCTGCTGGTCGAGCGCGTCGCCCGGGGCGAGCGGGCGGTGGACCAGGCCTCCCGGGCGCTGGGCGCCGCCGCGATGGCCCGCCTGCGCGACGGCCGCGAGGCGCTGGGCCGGGCCGAGCGGGGCGTCGAGCTGGCCCGCTCCCGGGTGCGCGCCGCCGGCGCCCGCCTGGACGAGCACGCCCGCGCCCTGGCCCGGGCCAGCCGCTCCCGCCTGCGGCAGGCGGAGCGGCGCCGCGAGGAGGTGGCCGGCCGCCTGCGGGCCGCCTCGCCCCGCTTGGTCGCACGCCGCCGGGGCGAGCCGGACCGCCTGGCCCGGCGCCTGGCGGCGGTGGCCCGGGGGCACCTGGCCGCCCGCGGGGCGCGCCTCGACGGCCTCGCCCGCCTGGCCCGGGAGCTGGGGCCGGAGCGCACCCTGGCCCGCGGTTACTCCATCACCCGCCGCGCCGCGCCGGACGGCGGCGCCGGCGGCGAGCTGATCACCGATCCATCCCAGGTCGCCGCCGGCGACCCCCTCGTCACCCGGACCGCCGGCGGCACCGTCGCCAGCCAGGTGGTTTCCCCTGGCAGTGAGGACACCAAGGTATGAGCAAGAAGGCAGACGACAAGCAGACCGCCGCCACCCGAGCCGAGGCCGGGGACAGTGGTTCCAGCGGAGACATCGGCTTCAGCGACGCCATGGCCGAGCTGGAGGCGATCCTGGAGCGCATCGAGGGCGAGGAGATCGACATCGACCGCCTGGCCGAGGAACTGGGCCGGGCCGCCGAACTGCTGGAGACCTGCCGCGGCAAGATCCGCCGCGCCGAGGTCGAAGTCACCCAGATCGTCCAGAGCCTGGAGGACAGCGAGAGCGAGGCCGGGGACGACGACGCCGAAGAGGAGGCCGAGAAGGAGGCCGAGGCGGAGGGCGGCACCGGGGATCTCGACTGGGACGAGGAGGACGGGGACGACGACATCCCCTTCTGAGGCACCCCGCTCCAAGCCGCTTTTCGGGGCGGCTGTTTTCATGCATTTTCCGCTGGCCCGGATTCTCCCTGGGCGCTCGCAGTAGGGCGGCTCATGGATAATCCGGGCTATAGTCGCGCCACGTCCATGACCCACGGGGGGCGGTGGCCGGTGCTGGACCGGAGGACCGCCCCGCCCGGAGACCTATCCGATGCAGATGGTGCCGAACCGCCCCCGATCCCGCCGTGCCTCGCGGCGAGCCTGTCTCCCCACCCTGCTGACCGCCTTGGCACTGCTGGCGGTGGCCGCCGCCCCGGCCCACCACGCCTGCGCCCAGGCGATCCCCGAAGGCCCGGTCTTCCAGGTCAGCACGGACGACGCCGGCCCCCAGGTCGCGCCGGCCGTGGCGGTGGGGGAGCGGGGTGAGGCGGCCTACCTCTGGTTCGGGCTCTGCCCCGAGTTCGACCTCTGCCACAGGGCCTTCGGCTCCCTCGGCTTCCCCCTCACCGCACCGGCGCCGCTGGATACCGGCGGCGCCCTCCTCGACTCCCTGCCGGCCACCGCCGTCGATGCCGACGGCAACCTGGTCCTCGTCTGGTCCGAGCCGGGCCTGGGCTTCGAGCGGCGCATCGCCGGCCGCCGTTTCACCTTCGAGGGCACGCCGTTGGGCGAACCGTTCATCGTTGCCGCCGCCTCGGCCCAGGTCTACGACCGCCCCGACGTCGCGCTGACCCCGGACGGCGACCTGGTGGTGGCCTTCGAGCGCCTGCGCTTCGACGGCACCATCGGCGAGGGCGACGAGGAGGTGCCGGTCTACACCGGCATCGAGATCCTCGGCGTCGTCCTGTCGCCGGCGGGCACCCCCCGGGGGGAGCCGTTCGTCGTCGATGGCGCCTCCCCCGACGAGGTCAGCTCGCCCTCCGTCGCCGCCGCCGGCGGCGAGTTGCTCTTCGCCTGGGAGAGCTTCGTCGGCGTTGAGCAGATCCAGGCCCGCCGTTTCGCCGACACCGACGCCCCGACGCCGCTGGCCGGCGAGTTCGCGCTGACCTCCATCCTCCCCGCGGCCCGGCGGCGGGGCCCCCGGGTCGCCGCCAGCGCTACCGCGGGTGGTGCAAACACCTTTCTCGTCGCCTGGGCGGATCAGGACAGCGGCAGCGACCCGAGCCGGGTACGCGCCCAGGTCCTCGAGGGCCCCGACCCCCGCTTCCCCGCACCCTTCGAGGTCGGTCCCGGCGACGGCCCGCGGGTGGACGGTGGCGACGGGGTGTTCGCCGTCACCTGGTCGGCGCGGCTGGATGGTGGCGCCCGGGCGGTGAACGGGCGGCGCTACGACGCCCTGGGCGTGCCGCTGGAGATCCCCTTCGCGGTCGATTCACCTCCCGGCCCGGTGGGCGCCGGCACCCCGCTGACCCCTGACGTCGGCCTCTTCGGCGGCGCCGGCCTGGACAGTGGCCTGGTGTTCGGCTGGCGCCACCGCAGCCCGCAACTCGCCTACACCGTCCTCGGCCGCCGCTACCCCGGGCAACTGCCGCCGCCGCCGCCCTGCGTCGATGGCCCCCGCACCCTCTGCCTGGGCGCCGACGACCGCTTCGAGGTCAAAGTCATCTGGACCACCCAGGCGCCGACCCCCTCCGGGCCCTCCGGCACCGGCCAGCGCGAGAAGCTGACCCTCGACACCGGCTACTTCTGGTTCTTCCGCGACACCAACGTCGAGATGGTGGTCAAGGTGCTCGACGGTTGTCCCGTCAACGGCCGCTTCTGGGTCTTCGCTGGCGGCCTGACCAACGTCGGCGTCGAGATGACGGTGCGCGACACCGAGACCGACGCCACCCAGGTCTACAGCAACAAACTGGGCCAGCCGTTCCAGCCGATCCAGGACACGACCGCCTTCATCTGCACGGATACGGCGTGACGCCGGCACCGCCTGGCCCCGGCACCGCCTGGCCCCGGCACCGCCTGACACCGCGCGCGCCTGACACCACCCGCGCCTGACACCGCCCCCAGGCCGGCCCCTGAAGGAGGACCGATGACCGACCGCCTCGAGCCCGCTGCCGAAACCGCTGCCGAAACCGCCGCCGAGCCCGCAGCCCCCCGCCCCGCCAGCCGCCTGGAGCGCCACCAAGGCGTCGCCTGGCTGGTGTTGGACGACCCGGGGAAGAAGGTCAACACCCTTTCCAGCCGCCTCCTCGGCGAGTTCGAGGCTCACCTGGCGGCGCTGGAGGCCGACCCGCCCCGGGGCCTGGTCCTCGTCTCCGGCAAGCCGTCCGGCTTCGTCGCCGGCGCTGACGTGGGCGAACTGCAACGCCTCTCTTCCCCCGGCGAGGTGCGCTCCCTGGTCGAAGCCGGCCACGCGCTGTGCCGTCGGTTGGAGGCGCTGCCCTTCCCGACGGTGGCGGCGATCCACGGCCCCGCCCTGGGGGGCGGGTTGGAGCTGGCGCTGTGTTGCCGCTTCCGGGTGGCCAGCGACGACCCCGCCACCCGCCTTGGCCTGCCGGAGGTGCAGCTCGGCCTGATCCCCGGCATGGGCGGCACCCAGCGCCTGCCGCGGCTGGTCGGCGTGCCCGACGCCCTGGACATGATCCTGACCGGCAAGGGGCTGCGGGCGAAGAAGGCGCTGCGCCTCGGCCTGGTGGACGAGGTCTGCTCGCGCCACGACCTGGGGGACGCGGCCCTGCGCCTGGTGGCCGCCGGCCACGCCGACGACGGCGGCTTGAAGGTGGAGGCGCGGCGCGGCGGCCGCCGCCCCCTCGCCGCCCGCCTGGCCAGCAGGGCCGCCGGCCTGCTGAGCCGCACCCCGGCGGCCGACCGCCTGATCTACGAGAAAGCGCGCCAGCAGGTGCGCAGGAAGACCGGCGGCCACTACCCGGCGCCGCTGGCCGCCATCGACGTGGTGCGCGACGGCGTGAAGCTGCCGCTGGATCGCGCCCTGGAGGTCGAGGCCACCGCCTTCACCCGCCTGGCCCTGTCCGACGTCGCCGCCAACCTGATGGCGATCTTCTTCATGAAGAACGACGTCGAGGCGCGGGCCGCGAAGCTGGCGAAGCAGGCGGGGGACGCCGGGGCGGCGCGGGGAGGCACGGTGGGGGTGCTCGGCGCCGGCCTGATGGGCGCCGGCATCGCCCAGGTGCTTGCCTACAAGGGGGTGCCGGTGGTGATGAAGGACCGCGATCTGGCCAGCCTGGGCCGCGGCCTGTCCTACGCCGCCGAGCGCTTCGGCGAGCTCGAGAAGCGCCGCCGCCTGAGCGCGGTAGAGACGACCCAGGGCCTCGCCCGCATCCACGGCACGGTGGACTACGCGGCGCTGTCGCGCTGCGACGTCGTCATCGAGGCGGTCTTCGAGGAGATGTCGGTCAAGCACCAGGTGTTGCGCGAGACCCAAGGCGTGGCGCCGGAGGGCTTCATCTTCGCCTCCAACACCTCCACCCTGCCGATCACCGAGATCGCCCAGGCGGCGGCGCGGCCTGAGAACGTCGTCGGCATGCACTTCTTCTCGCCGGTCCACAAGATGCCCCTGCTGGAGGTGATCCGCCACCCGGGGACGTCCGAGGAGACCTTGGCCACCATCGTCGGCCTGGGGCGGACCATGGGCAAGACGGTGATCGTGGTGGGCGACGGCCCGGGTTTCTTCACCAGCCGGGTGCTGGGGCCGTTCATGAACGAGGCGGCCTGGATGCTGACCGAGGGCGCCCGGGTGGAGGAGATCGACCGGGCGTTGGAGGGTTGGGGGTTCCCGGTGGGGCCGATGACGCTGCTCGACGAGGTGGGGTTGGACATCGCGGCCCACGCCGCCGGCACGATGATCGAGCACTTCGGCCACCGGGTGGCGGCGCCGCCGGTCTTCCAGCGCATGCTCGACGACGGCCGGGCGGGGCGCAAGGCGGGGCGGGGGTTTTACCGCTACGGGGACGACGGCAAGAAGGCGGGGCGGGGGGAGGAGGCGGTGGACGAGGAGGTCTACCGGCTGCTGGGCTGGAGCGCCGCGCCGATCCCGCCGGAGGAGATCGTCGAGCGCTGCTGGTTGCAGATGTTGAACGAGACGGCGCGCACCATGGAGGACGGGGTGATCGAGAACCCGGTGGACGTCGATATCGGGGTGATCTTCGGCTTCGGCTTCCCACCGTTCCGGGGCGGCATCCTGCGAGAGGCGGACCGGCGGGGCCTGGACTGGGTGGTGGAGCGGTTGGAGCACTACGCCGACCGGCACGGCGACCGGCTGGAGCCGGCGGGATTGCTGCGCGAGATGGCCGTCGCGGGACGGACCTTCCACGGGGAGTGAGTCTAATGAACATTGCAGAGGCGGTGCGGGCTGAGACGGGGGCGCGAAGACGGGGGGTCGTGGGGCTCCTGCTCCGGGGCCGCTCCGCTTGCAAGTGAGGGATGAGACCGTGGCTCCGCTGCACTTCCGCGGCCCCGAGACGCTGGAAACCACGGACAAGGGCTGGCTATAGGCCGCTCCAGCGTAATTCGGGGACAGGTTATTTTTTAGACGGGGATCGGTGACTTCTAAAAAATAACCTGTCCCCGTTTTGGGGGTTGGGGAACCGGCTGTTGGGGGATCTGGGGGATGTTTTTCCCTTTGTTGATCTGTTTGGCTCGGGGGGAGTGGAAGGTGTGGTAATTCGGGGACAGGTTATTTTTTAGACGGGGACTGGTGACTTCTAAAAAATAACCTGTCCCCGTTTTGGAGGGGTTGGGGAACCGCCTCTTGGGGGGGAGTGGAAGGTGAGGTTCAATGGACGGGGTAGTCTAAGCCCGTGATTTACCCCCTGATCATCTACACCGTCTTCACCATCCTCGCCACCGTCGGCCTGTTCCTCATCGGCTCCCACTTCCACAGCCGATCCCTGGGGATCAAGCTGGCCGCCGGGGCGGTGGTGTTCTTCGTGGCCCTGATCCTCGGCCTGTCGTGGATGATCCGCCACTACGGCGGCTGATCCCTTGCCCGGGGGCGGGGTGGGTGAGGTAGCATCGTCAGTTCCCGCGCCGCCGGGCGTGGGTCCCGATGAGTGGGTCGACGACAAGACGCACCTCCTTCACCTCTGCCACCGAGCGAGCCCGATATGAGCGACAGCGAACGCACCCCCCAGTACCACCCTTCCGAGATCGAGCCCAAGTGGCAGGAGCGCTGGGAGGCGGAGGGCCTCTATCGGTCGACGGTGCAGGACGACAAACCCAAGCACTACGCCCTGACCATGCTGCCGTACCCGTCCGGCAACCTCCACATCGGCCACTGGTACGCCATCACGCCGTCCGACGCCCGGGCGCGCTACCAGCGCATGCGGGGCTACAACGTGCTCTTCCCCATGGGCTTCGACGCCTTCGGGCTGCCGGCGGAAAACGCCGCCATCCAGAACAACATCCACCCCCGGGAGTGGACGTACCAGAACATCGAGGAGATGCGCCGCCAGTTGAAGACCATGGGGGCGATGTTCGACTGGGAGCGGGAGGCGATCTCCGCCGACCCGTCCTACTACCGCTGGACCCAGTGGTTCTTCCTCCAGTTCTTCCACGGCGACCTGGCCTACCGCAAACACTCCGCCGTCGACTGGTGCCCCTCCTGCAACACCACCCTGGCCCGGGAGCAGGTGGTCGGCGAGGACCGGGTGTGCGAGCGTTGCGGCACGCCGGTGACCAAGAAGGACCTGGAGCAGTGGTTCTTCCGCACCACCCGCTACGCCGAGGAACTGCTGGACTACTCCGCCGTCGAGTGGCCGGAGCGGGTGCGCACGCTGCAGACCAACTGGATCGGCCGCTCCGAGGGGGCGCGGATCCGCTTCGCCACGGAGACGGTCGAGGGGGCGGCCGGTCCCGAGGTGGAGGTCTTCACCACCCGCCCCGACACCCTGTGGGGCGCCACCTTCCTGGTGCTGGCGCCGGAGCACCCGGCGGTCAAGACCCTGACCAGCGACGCCCAGCGCGAGGCGGTGGCCGCCTACGTCGAGCAGGCCAGCCGCCAGACCGACATCCAGCGCGAGGCCGCCGACACGGAGAAGTCCGGCGTCGCCACCGGCGGCTTCGCCGTCAACCCCGCCACCGGCGAGCGGGTGCCGGTGTGGATCGCCGACTACGTGCTGATGACCTACGGCACCGGCGCCATCATGGCGGTGCCGGCCCACGACCAGCGCGACTTCGAGTTCGCCCGCCGCTTCGACCTGGAGATCCGCCCGGTGGTGGCCGCCGAGGACGGCTCGGTGGCCGACCCGGCGAAGATGGAGGCGGCGGTGCCGGCCCGGGGCGAGATGGTCGATTCCGGCGAGCTGTCCGGCACGCCGCCGGAAGAGGCGATGGGCAAGGTCGTGGCCTGGCTGGAGGCCAAGGGCGTCGGCGAGGGCAACGTCAACTACCGGCTGCGCGACTGGCTGGTCTCCCGCCAGCGCTACTGGGGCGCGCCGATCCCCATCATCCACTGCCCGCAGTGCGGGCCGGTGGGGGTGCCGGAGGAGGACCTGCCGGTGGACCTGCCCGACGACGTCGAGTGGAAGCCCACCGGCGAGAGCCCGCTGAAGCTCCACCCCACCTGGAAGGACGTCCCCTGCCCGAAGTGCGGCGGCGAGGCGGTGCGTGACACGGACACCATGGACACCTTCATGGACTCCTCCTGGTACCACCTGCGCTACCTCTCCCCCGGCTACGACGAAGGCCCCTTCGACCCGAAGGAGTACGCCTACTGGATGCCAGTGGACACCTACACCGGCGGCATCGAGCACGCCACCATGCATCTCATCTACACCCGCTTCTTCCACAAGGCGTGCCGCGACCTGGGGGTGACCCAGGGTGATGAGCCGATGAAGAAGCTGCGCAACCAGGGGATGATCCTGGGCGAGGACTCGGAGAAGATGTCCAAGCGCCGGGGCAACGTGGTGGCGCCGGACGAGCTGGTGTCCCAGTACGGCACCGACACGGTGCGGGCGTACCTGATGTTCTTTGCCCGCTGGGAGCAGGGCGCCCCCTGGTCCTACGCCGGCATCGAGGGCGCCTTCCGCTGGCTGCGCCGGGTGTGGCACCTGGTGTTGGACCCTGTGCACGGGGAGGTGGAGGCGAAGGGCAACGACGCGCCCCAGGACGTCCGCCGCTCGCTGCGCCGCAAACTGCACCAGACCATCGACCAGGTGACCCGGGAGTTCGAGGACTTCCAGTTCAACACCATCGTCTCGGCGCTGATGGAGCTGGCCAACGAGATGTCCTCGGCGTCCCAGGCCGGGGCGGCGGGGAGCGACGAGTGGGAGGAGACGGTGTCCGCCTACCTGCGGATGCTGGCGCCGGTGGCGCCCCACGCGGCGGAGGAGCTGTGGCACCGGGTGGGTCTGACGGAGGCGGCCGGCGGCGAGTCGGTGCACGTCCAGGCGTGGCCGGAGTTCGACGCGGAGGCGGCGAAGGAGGACGAGATCACCCTGGTGGTGCAGGTCAACGGCAAGGTCCGGGACCGGCTGGAGGTGGCGGCGGGGATCTCCAAGGAGGAGGCGGAGGCGGCGGCGTTGGCGAGTGAGGGGGCGGTGAAGTTCACTGAGGGGAAGACGGTGCGCAAGGTGATCGTGGTGCCGGGCAAGCTGGTGAACATCGTTGCGAACTGACGGGGCAGGTTGAGGGAACGCTGGGGTTGAAGCAACGCTGTAGTTGAAGCAAGCCTCTGCCGGCGGGGTGTGTCAGTCCTCTCCCTGGGGCTCATAAAGACACGCCCCTGGGAGAGGACCGACACACCCCTGGGGACCCCATGGCCAACGCATACCGGGGCTCGAAGACGTGGTGGGCGATTCGGCGGAGGGAACGGAGACAAGTGCGCCCCGGCGGAGGAGGGGGGTAGGGGCGGTTGGAGCGGAGGTGGAGCTGGACACCGGGCTGGCCGCCTAAATTACCGGTGGAGGTCGGGTGGGAGAAATGTGTTGCCGGGGGCGGTTTTACCGTTGTTTTACGGGGAGCGGTGGCGTCTGGGTGGGGTGGGGGAGTATTGTTTTGGGTATGAGACAGATCGCGCTGGGTGCCTCGACGACCGTCGCTTGTGTGCTCCTGCTGCTGGCCTGTGGGCCGGTGGTGGCGGATGGGGAGTCGGCGCTGCCGGACTGTGAGTGGTGCGGGGCGACGGAGGCGCCGGAGGAGTTGTCGTGGCAGAGCCGCATCGCGCCGGAGGGGGAGGAGGGGGAGCCGTTGGTCGTCACCGGGACGGTGTACGAGGCCGACGGGGAGACGCCGGCCGCCGGCGTGGTGATCTACGCGTACCACACCGACGCCGAGGGCATCTACCGCAAGGAGGGCGGCGAGACCGGCAACGCGCTGCGCCACGGCCTGCTCCGCGGCTGGGTGGAGAGCGATGAGGACGGCCGCTACCGCTTCGACACCATCCGCCCCGCCAGCTACCCCGACTCCAGCATCGCCCAGCACGTCCACATGTCCGTCCTACCCCCGGGCGGCGAGGAGACCTGGATCAACAGCGTCAAGTTCACCGACGACCCCCTCTTGACCCCCAGCGAACGCCGCCAACGCCCCCACCGCGGCGGCCCCGGCCTCGTCACCCCCGAACGCGACGAGTCCGGCACCTGGCACGCCCAACGCGACATCGTCCTCGACTTCGAGGACTGACCCCAACCGGGTCAGGGTTGCCCCCCATCGCCGTCCATCCCGGGGACGGGCCGCACGGAACAGATCGATTGGACCCGGGCCAACGTCCGGCCCGCATCGTCCTCGATCTCGCACTCCAGGTGGGCGGTGGTCCGCCCCCGCTGCACCACCCGCGCCCGGGCGGTGAGCACGCCCTCGGTCACCGGCCGCAGGTACGAGATGTCGGAGTGGATGGTGGAGAAGCCCTCGCCGGGCTCCACCCGGGTGGCCATGGCCACCCCCATGGCGACGTCCGCCAGGTCGAGGAAAACCCCGCCGTGGAGGATGCCCATGGCGTTGTGCAGGTGCTCGCCGACCTCCATGGTCACCACCGCTTGTCCCTCGCCCAGCGATTTCGGGCGGACGCCCAGGAGCTTGGTGATGGGCGCCAACTCCAACTCGCCGGCACGCCACCGCTCGACGTAGCCCGCCAGGTCCACGGCCCCCGCGGGGCGCTCCGGGGCTTCGCTCACGCCGCCTCGCCTCCCGGGCCGTCCCCGGCCCCGTCGTCGCGCCCCGGCAGCGGCCGGCCGAAGCGCTCGAACCAGGCGTAGTCGTCGCGCTGCGGCTCGGCGCCGGTCATGCGGTGGATCAGCCGCTCCAGGCCACGGAAGAAGCCAAGCCGCCCCAGCGTCATGTCCGCCCAGCCGTTGATGATGCAGTAGTTGACGTCGTGGTTGCCGGAGTGGTGGGTCAGGTGGTGGCGCACCGGCAGGACCAGGCGCAGGCGCTGGAGCCCCCGCACCCAGGCCGGCCCCCGGGGGCGGTGGCCGCACTTGTGGAACTCCAGCATGAACACCAGCAGCGGGTTGAAGACGACGCCGGTGGCCACGCCGTAGGCCAGGGCCGACCCCAGCGGCGTGCCGGCGCCCGCCACCAGCGCGGCCAGAAGCCAGGGGGCGGTGACCAGCAGGGCGATCCAGGAGAGGGTGCCGGCGTCCTGGGTGAAGTGGATCTTGAAGATCCGCCCCGGGTGGATGTGGTGCTCCCGGACCTGGAGGACCATGCGCCGCACGAAGGTCATGCCGTCGTCGAACCAGGTGTCGAAGGCCCAGTGGAGGAGCCCCGAGGCGAGGTCCGCCAGGTAGATGCCGGCGACCACCGCCAGCACCACGCCGGCGGCCGCCGGCGGCGCCTGCCTCCACGCCACCACCAGCCAGGCCACGGCGGCCAGCCATGCGGCGCCGTTCAGCGCCGCCCCGAAGGCGTGGAAACGTTGCTCCCTGGGCGAGTAAGGCTCGACGGCGAAGGGGTCGCCCGGGGGACGGTCGTCGCTTCGTCTCATGGCCTGGCCCTCCTCGGCGTCCGTCGGGTCATTCGTTCCACGACACCGTCGCCGCCCGCCGGGCGCCATCCGCCCGCGGCAACTGGAGCACCAGGCGGTGGGCCGACAGGGTGCCGGTCTCGAAGGAGTTGGCCGCCGCCCACAGGTAGAGGCGGAAGCGCCGGTAGAGGTGGGAGCCCCAACGGGTGACGATCTCGTCGCGCCGCGCCTCCAGGTTCTCCGCCCACTTCTTGCAGGTCAGGAAGTAGTTGAAGCGGTCGTTGCGGACCGCCACCACCTCGAACGGGGTGCGGGCCACCTCGGCCATGTACTCGGGCAGGTTGAGGGGCGAGGTGTTGCCTTCAAAGACCCACTTGGAGATGAACGACGGCATGCCGTGCTTCGGCCCCGAATAGGCGTCCAGGTAGACCCGGCGGCCGGGCTTGAGCAGGCGTTGGTACTGGGCCAGGGTGCGCCGGTAGTCGGGCAGGTGCTCGGTGACGCCGAGGTTGACGATGGCGTCGAAACTGCCGGTCAGCTCCCCCTCCGGGTCGAGCTTCAGGAAGTGCTCCCGGATCACCCGGCAGCCGCTCAGGCCGCGCTCGGCGATGACCTCCTTCAGCGTGCGCTCGGACTCGTCGGAGATGGTCACCGAGGTCACCTCCACGCCCTTCTCGCCGGCGAACCCCATGAACGACCCCCAGCCGCCGCCGATGTCCAGCACCCGGTGGCCCGGGCGGATGCCGCAGGCGTCGAAGGCGTACTGGAACTTGCGCCGCATGCCGGTCTCCAGCGCCTCGTCGGCGTCGTCGAAGAAGCCGTGGGAGTAGCCGCGGATCTCCGCGTCCAGCCAGAGCAGGAAGAACTCCCGGTCGATGTCGTAGTGGCTGTGGATCCACCGCTTGTCGCTGGTCTCCTGGCCGAGGAGGAGGGGCGCCAGGTGGGTCGCCCACAGGTAGCGCAGGACGTGGCGGTCGGCGAGCACCGGCCGCGCCTTCAACGCGGCCAGCATGTCGCCCTCGATGTCCAGGTCGCCCTCCATGTACGCCTCCGCCACCGCCAGCTCGTCGAAGGCGGCCAGCGCCCGCTGCCCCCGGGGGTTGGCCAGGCGCACCGTGAAGGCGGGAAGGCCCTCGCCGCCGATGGCGTGGCGGGTGCCGTCGGCCAGGCGCAGCTCGAAGCCGGGGCAGGGGTGTTGGGGGGAAAGCTTCTCGTGGAAACGATCACGCAGCGTGGACACCAGGGACGCCGCACCACGGCCGGCGCTGGAGCCCAGCTCTCCGGGATCCCGTTCTCGAATCAACTCACTCATCGCCCGTTCCTTTCTCCTCCGGGATCGACCGGTGTCCGGGAGGAGATCCCGCTGGGATTCCCCGCCGGAATGACGGTGACCGGGGACAGGTGTTTGCCAGGGGCAAGATGACTGCTGAAAGCACTTCTGTATGTGTCCGAATATTGTAGGCGTTCGCCCGCAGACCCGCAAGCACCGTCTCGCCACCACCCTTTCGCCACCACCCTCTCGGCCACCACCATGGCCGCAACCGCCATCCGACACCCGCAGCCTGGGGGCAGCGGGTGGTGCGCGGGCGTCGGTTATCCTCGGAGGGTGCAACTGACCGAGATCACCGACGAGTTGTCCGCCGCCGTTTCCGGCCTATCGTTCGCGCCCCCCGTCACCCACGTCTACAACCCGCTGGAGTACGCCCGGGAGCCGCATCACGAGTACCTGCGGCGCTACGGCGCCGGCCCCAAGGAGGTTCTCTTCCTCGGCATGAACCCCGGCCCCTGGGGCATGGCCCAGACCGGCGTGCCGTTCGGCGAGATCGAAGCGGTGCGCGACTGGCTGAGGATCGGCGGCGAGGTGGGCAAGCCCGGCGACGAGCATCCGAAGCGGCCCATCGAGGGGTTCGACATCACGCGCTCCGGGGTTTCCGGCCGCCGCGTCTGGGGTTGGGCCCGGGAGCGCTTCGAGACGCCGGAGCGCTTCTTCGCCCGCTTCTTCGTTTGGAACTACTGCCCGCTGGTGTTCATGGAGGAGTCGGGCCGCAACCGCACGCCGGACAAGCTGCCGGTGGCGGAGAAGGAGCCGTTGTTCGCCGCCTGTGACGCCGCCGTCGCCCGCGGCTGGG
>Ga0102947_1000052_pt1 | contig 39209 bp, 32 predicted proteins | sample SalPon2A_A_D2_MG_FD_78210 | JGI IMG/M metagenome (GOLD analysis project Ga0102947, IMG submission 78210) | Soil microbial communities from South San Francisco under conditions of wetland restoration - Salt Pond MetaG R2A_A_D2_MG | ecosystem: Environmental > Terrestrial > Soil > Wetlands | place... | reverse complement strand
GGGCAGCACCTCCGCCTCCACGTAGTCGCCCCACGGCCGCTCCGCCACCGCCGCCACCACCTCGCCGGACAGGGTGAGGCCGAGGTTGGAGTACTGGAAGTAGCGGCCGGAGGGGTACAGGGTGTGCTGCCCGGACAGCGCCGCGATGATCTCGTCGCGGCTCGGGAAGGGGAAGTCGGGGCCGTTCCAGTAGACGGCGACCGACTCCCGGGGCAGCCCCGCCGAGTGGGTGAGGATGCGGCGCAGGGTCACCGCCTCGTCCGCCGGGTGGTCGTCGCGGATGTCGTACCAGTCGAGGTAGGTGGCCACCGGCTCGTCGAGGCCGGGGTGTTCATGCCGTACACGCTAGCGCCGGTAGGATCGGGGCATGAAGGACCATCGGCCTGCGCCCCCCGGCAACGTGAGCGGCTCGGTGCGGCACCTGCGCCGTGCAGCGTGCGCCGTAGCTTCTGCCGGCGTGGCTTCGGCCCTGCCGGTGGTCGCCGGCGCGCAGAACTTGGGCCCCATCGTGTTCGGTGCGGTGCTGCCAGGAATCCTGTTGGCTGCCATCCTGGCGCCGCTGGCGAAGTTCGGTTTGCTGTCGCTCCCTACATTCAGAGCGGCGCGCCCGCGCCCGCGGAGGTTCGTTGGAGTCGGGCTCCTCGAGCTCGCGGTCTGGGTGGTGGCGTTGCCCGCCGGCCTGGCCTTCCGCTTCCAGGGAGTCTGGGTGTACGAGGCGTTCCTGCCGGCGGCCCTGGCCGTGAGCTTGGCGACGGGTTACCTGGCCAATCACCTCGCCTTCCACCTGCCTGCATCCCGCGGCCGAGGCGGGGCGACGGCTGGGAGCGTCGTGCTCGTACTCCTGTTGGCGCTCCTACTGCCGGTTTTCATCGTCGCCTCGACGCTCGCCATCCTGGGGCTCCACTCCGCCCTGCCGCGTTGACCGCTCGGTCGGCCTGGGCTCAGTCGGCCTCCGGGCGGGGGCGGGTGGCCTCGACGGCCCTTGCCGAAGGGTATGATCGAGTTCGAGCGGGTGCCGAGGGAAGACAGCTAGCCCGCTCGGGACGCTCCCTCTCCCACTTCGAGGATCCGATGGACGATCACGAACCGACCAGTGAATCAGAGGAGACCGAGGTCGAGGCGGCCGAAGTGGAGGCGGCCGAGGTCGAGGCCACCGAAGGACCGGCTCCTCCCGCCCCGCCCCCCATCGCCGACGGCGAGGAGCACCTCGTCGATCCGCGCTCGGTCCACGTCGTCCGCCTGATCGCCGTCCCGCTGACCCTCGCCATCCCGCTCCTTCCAGTCGTCGCACTGACCCTGGTCTGGGCGCTGGCCGGATTGCTGACCGTCGTCTACCTGTCCCTGCTCGCCGCCCTGCTGCTGCTCGCCGGCCTAGGTGTGTTCATCGCCTACCGCTTTCCCGCCGTGCGGCACCGTCACCTGCGCTACCGGGTGGACCCCGACGGCCTGCGCATCCAGCGCGGGGTGTTCTGGCGCAAGACGATCTACATCTCGGTCACCCGCGTGCAGCACACCGACGTCTCCCAGGGACCGCTGCAGCGCCGCTACGGCTTGGCCACCCTGACCGTGCACACCGCCGGCATCGAGAGCGCGTCGATTGCGCTCTCCGGCCTCGAGCACGACGTCGCCACGCGGCTATCCGAGCACCTGCGGCCCCGCCGGGCGCGCAATGCAGGCTGAGGCGCACCGGCTGCACCGCTGGTCCTGGATCTTCATCGCGGCCGGGACGCTCCGTGCATTGATCGTCCCGGCGATCGCGGCGATCTTCGCCAGCGGCGGGGTCCTGCTCTGGCGGCCGGAGCTGCTGTCACTGCTTCTCATCGTGCCGGCGGGGGTCTTCGGCTTCATCCGGCAGTGGGTCTACAACTACCGCTTCGCCGACGGCGCGCTGGTCGTGCGCGACGGGCTGCTGACGCGCAACGTCCGACAGATCCCCTACGAGCGCATCCACAATATCGCCCTCGTGCGCAACCCGCTGCATCGGGCGCTCGGCGTCGCCACCGTCCGGATCGAGACCGCCGTGGGCGGGCACCCGGAGGCCCTGCTGCGCGTCCTGTCGCTCGAGGCCGCGGAGGAGCTGCGGCGCCACGCTCTCAGCGAGGGTCGCCCCGACGCGGCTGCCGAGGATGCGGCGCTCGTCGAGACGCCGGACAGCGAGCTGGTGCGCCTGGGGCTGATCAGCAACCGCGGCTTGCTGGTCGTGGCCGCGGTGGTCGGCGTGTTGACCCAGGTGGACTGGTGGCGTAACTGGCTCACGGATCAGGACTGGCTGCGGTTCTACGAGACGGCGCGGGACCGCGGTCCCGGCTGGCTGCGCCAGTTGGTCGAGTCGGGGTCGATTACGTCCAAGGTCCTGCTGGGCGTGCTGGTCTTTGTCTTGTTTTTCGGACTGCTCAGGCTACTGTCGATCGTCTGGTACCTGGTCCGCTACCGGGGCTTCGCGCTGCGGCGCGAGCACGACGACCTGCGGGCGGAGTACGGCCTGCTGCCCCGGGTCTCGTCGGTGATCCCGGTCCACCGCATCCAGCTGGTGACGGTGACGGCCTCGCTGCTGCACCGCTGGTTCGACCGCGAGTCCATCGAGGTCGAAACGGCCGGCACCTCGGAGGAAGAATCGGGCCTGACGCAGCAGCTCGGGGCCTCGGGGATCAAGCTCAACCGCCAGTGGCTGGCACCGATCGTCCACAGCGAGCGCTCCGCCGGGTTGATCCGGCAGATCATGCCCGAGGTCGATCTGGAGGCGGTGGACTGGAGGCCGATCGAGGCGCGGGCGGTGGGGCGGATCGTGCGGCGGGTCTTGCTGGTGGTGGTGCCGGTGACCCTGGTGCTGACGGCGGTGCTGACCTTCGCGCCGATCCCCGTGCACGGGCTGCACGGTCTGTGGTTGCCGGGCGTTGTGCTGCCCTCGGCCTGGCTGATCACCCGCCGCTGGGTGCGCAACGCCGGCTGGGCGCTGACCGACGAGGCGATCTTCTTCCGCAGCGGCTGGCCGGGGCACCAAACCAGCGTCGTTCGCTTCGTCAACGTGCAGACGGCGTCCATGAGGCAGTCACCGTTCGATCGGCGATCGGGCATGGCCACGCTGACGGTCGATACCGCGGGCGCAGGCACGATCGGCCACCGGGTCCAGATCCCGTATCTCGACGCGGGCGTCGCCGCCCAGACGCTCCACCGCCTCTACGCCGAGTGCCGCGCCACCGACTTCTGCTGGTGAAAAGCGAAAAAGGGGCGTTGGAGAAGGAGGCGATGGCGCCGGCGACGTGTAGCAGGACGAAGATCTTGGGGCGAGCTATGGTCGAAAGTTGTGTATGTGCAGAGAGGAGAAAGGCGGCGTATCCTGAATCTAGGCAAAGAGATTCACCCACGATGGGAGGGATACGCCACCCTGCAGAAGAATACCGTGATCGAGTTCGACAGGGAACCGGAGTCCAGGGACGCGCTGACCGAGGTGATACGCCAGGGAGCGCGCCGCCTGCTCGCTGAGGCCCTGGAAGCCGAGGTCGAAGGTTTCCTGGCTGAGTTCCAGATCGATTCGGTCTCCCGAGCGAACCAGGCCGCTGCTTTTGCCAAGATCTCCCGCTCCATTTTGACCTGCTTGAGCTCTCGCCGCAGGCGGCGAAGCTCGGTGCGCTCCGGCGTCGTCAAGCCGTCACCACGGCGGCCCTCGTCCCGGTCCGCCTGGGCCACTCAACCCCGGATCGACTGGGCGGTCGGCTCAAACTCCCGAGACAGCTCTTCCGGCGTGCGTCCAGCGCGCACCAACTCCACCATCTGCCTCCGGAACTCCGGGGCGTACGCACCTCGAATCTTTCCCATCGTGGACTCCTTTCTCCTCGACCTTGAGGATGAAGTGTCCACCGAACCGGGTCAACTCCAACTGTCAGAGTGGTCGCGACAGTTCGGCCGCCTCCTATAGGTAGATCCAGCCGGTCGCCACCGTATTGTCTGGGTGCCCCTGGCGCTAGGGCGATCTCAGCAACTCTTCTTCAATTCCCCGTGGCGTGGCCCTACCGAGCCTCTTCGAGACGCTTCTGAATCTGCTCCAGGAGAAAGCTCGTGAGAAGCCCCTGCTCGACCGCGTTCTGGAAGAGCCCCAACGCGGCCACGGCCTCCTGCTTGAGGTCGTTGGTCAGGAGGACGGGAACGATTTGCGAGGAGAGCTTGGCCAGCTTCTCCCGTTTCGCCTGAGCCAGGTACGCCTCAGCGAGGTCAAGCGCAACGAGGGCGGCATCGTAGCCGACACCGAGCTTGACGAATCCGTTGATGGCCTCCATGAACCCTGATTCCGCCTCGGGAAACTTCTCCAGGCCGCGTGCAATCCTTGCTGTAACCCAGGTAACTCGAAGTGAGGACGTCTTGCCGGGCAGCACCTTGAGCTTGTCCTCTACCTTCGACAAGAGGCGGGCAGCGTCCCGGGGCTGCCCCGCATCGACGTAGACCGTGACAAGCGCCTGGTAGACCGCTGCAATTGAAACCTCATCAGCAGGATCGAGAAGGTCCAGCTCGCTGAAGAAAGCTTCCAGGGCCTTCTCCATGAGTCCCTGCCGGTGGTACAGAGTACCGAGCTGGTGGAAGACCAGGGCGGCTTTGTACCCCTCACCCTTCATTCGATACACGAGACATGCTCTGGAGAGCAGCTTGTGCCCTTCGCCCAGCTCACCTCGATCTTTACGCAGCGACCCCTCCAGACTGTCCACCTCGGCAAAGAGGAGAGGATCGACGATGTTGTATCGGGCGAGGCATCGCCTGGCGTCTCCGAACGCCTGATGCGCGTCCCGAAGAAGAGCGTTGATCCGAAGGGCGTTCCCCAGGTGTGCTGTCGCTCGAACCACCACGCCCCCGACGTCCGAGCGCATTGCGACGGCGTGTGCCGCCTGGGCGAGCGCCAGCGTCTCGGACGGCTCGTCGTGCCTGAGCGCGTACGCCCCCTCGATGAGGAGATGCGCTAGCAGGGGTGAGGAGAACCGCTTGGTGGCTCGCTCGATCTTGCCAAGACGCTCGTCGGGTTCGGTGCGCAGGAGCTCGGCCAGCTCGCGCTTGGCCCGCCTGAGTCGTGGGTCAGCCTTTATCGCATCGTCCTCGGCCCGCGCAATGACCTTCTCGAAGGCATCGTCGTAGTCCCTGATCCGCACCCTGGTGCGATTGCGCCACTCCGCCATGGCTTCGCCGCACTCCGGGCACACCTCGGGCAGGTGGTCCCACATGAGACGTGCCAGGATCTCACCCGGAAGCTCCAGGCGCACCACGGCATCGAGAAGCTCGGGCGTCAGGTGTACGTCTTTCATAAATCCTCCATTCTCTTGGGGGGTGCCCGCAGGCGGAGGATTCGTGACATCTCGCCTCGAAGTTATCCTTGCACGCTACCCATGGGGGTCGATGATGGGACCTAGTTCTCCCTCGGGAGGCGCGGTTTGCTCAACAGAAGTCCCATTCGGGTCATTCGCAGGTCCCAGCTCGATCTCCCCGCTCGGCTCCTGATCGCCGGTGCTGGCATCCCAGACCTCCCCAAACGACGGCAGGTTCTCGGCAAGAAGCGCCCAAAGCTGCTCAGCCCATGATGCCTCCTGCGGTCCTTCAAGTGCAGCGGCCGGCAATGGCATCGAGAGGGCCAGCAGAAGAACAACCACCTTCACCATCTTCCTCATCAGGTCTCCTTTCGGGGGCGGTTCGGACGAGCTTCAGTACCCGCCGCCGAAGCCCCCTCAGTCAAGATGGTGCGTCAAGAGACGACAAACGGCCCTCGTTTTGACTTTTGCTGGAGGTGACGAGGTTTACGTATCCAGGCTAAAGATGCACTGGCGCCACAGGGAAGTTTCTTCTTGTGCGCGGTGTAGACATTTCCCACGGATCGAAATGGCCTGAACTGGAAAATGTCAACAGGCCCTCCAGCCGGTGCCGAACCCGTGAACCGGCGGGGGTTAGGGAGGTGGCGGTCGCTGATGCCGACAGCTGCGCGGACGGCGATGCGGAGCGTTTATGATCAGGCGTACTTACCTTGCAGAACCGGGCCGAGATTGCCGGCCGCATCTCCTTCGCCGCCGTCCTGGCAGGGTTGCTCCTGGCCGGATCTGGTGTCTCCCGGGCGGCGCCGGGGGAGGCGGGGGGCGGCTCGGAGGAGGCCCGGGCGCCCCGGGCTCCGGCCTGGGGGGAGTTGCTGGACGACGGCCCGGACTAGCCGTCGGCGCCGCTGGGGGAGGGCCGGCTGGGGCCGCCCTTCGACCACACCACTAAAGCGCGCTCGGGGTCGTCACCGGCGAAGCGGCGAATGGCGCTGGGGGCATTCCCCGCGTCTTCTTCGCCGGCGAGGCCTGCTCGCGGACGATCCACACCGGCTCCTACGCGGGGGCCTTCGAGACCGGCCTGGTGGCGGCCCGGGAGATTCACGCTCAACTGTTGGCCGGCGAGTAGAGGGCGGGCGGCCACCAGTACTGCCAGGCTGGCGCCCGCCTTGCCCTCGCAGGCGGCGCGGGCAATCCCTACCGAGCCTCCTGGCCGCGACCTTCCGACTTCGCCGCCGTCAGGAGGCTTCGGAGCACGACGGTCTGCTCCTCCAGGCCAGGTGCCTGGCGTGGGCGGCCGTGGCAGACGTGGCCGACAAGATCGCCGACCAGGCTGACGTAGCCCCCTATCCAACCCATCCCGTGGAAGGGTGGGGGCAGGGCCGGCAGGTCCGTCTTCGTCCGGACCTGGGTCGAGCGCTCGGAGCCGTGGCCCCAGACGATGACGTCGGGCTCGGCCAGCGACCAGGTCGCGGTGGCGTCTTCGCCGACGATGGTGACCTCGAGGTGGTTGCCAGCGCCGTGGACGGTTTTCGACACGGACCCGAAGCTGGTGGTCCCACCTTGCTCCAACGTCCCGCCGTGCTCCAGCGTCACGTGGACGTGGGTGTCGCGGTGCTCCGACGCCGCGTTGCCGTACCAGCGACGGACGCGGGCCCGGCGCGGCGCCTCGTCGGTGAGATAGGTCACCAGATCGACCCAGTGGGTGGCGAGGTCGAGGAGGACGTCGTGGGGGCCGCTGAGAGCCGGGTCATCTTTCCAGCCGGCCGCCTTCGGACCGCGGGCGGCGCTCGACTGCCAGTAGCGCCCTTCGACAGTCATCACCTTCCCGAACCGACCGTCCGCCCACGCCCTGCGAAGCTCCACCGGCCCCCAGAGGAGCCGGTAGACGTGACAGATCCAGGTCTCCAACCGGAGACCTTCGAGCCGGGCGAGCTGCTCCAGGCTGACCGCCGCCGGCTTCTCACAGATGGCGTAGCGGTAGCCGAGCTCCGCGGCTTCAACGAGACGCGGGGCGTGCAGCCCGTGGGGGTTGGCGAGGACGATCAGTGAGCGCTGGGGGGCCGGCTCCGGAAGCGGCTCACCTCGGTCGAGCTGGCGTGGCTCGCTGATCTCGGCGGGAAACATCGCCAGGGCCATCCGCAGGGCTTGGCCGGCGGTACCGCTGCCCAGGATCCATGGCTGGAGTTTCGGCATGGGGATGAGACTACCTTGTCGTAGCCCGGTCCTGAACGTCGCCGTGCCGATGCGGCTAGAATCGATCCCACCATGAGTGACAAAACGTTTGGCAGTCAAGCTTGGGCGCCGGACACCCGTGAGGTTCGCCGGGTTTGCCGCCTGCTCGTGATCCTCGCTCTGTCCGCGACCGCCTGGGCCTGCGCCTCCGCCCCAGGTCCTAATCCGGCCGCGTCCCCCGCCCAGGCCTCAAACTGGGAACTCGTCTGGTCGGATGAATTCGACGCGCCCACCTTGGATCGAACGAGCTGGAACGTCGAGGTCGTCCCCGATCCCCACAACGAGGAGCTTCAGTACTACCCGGATCGCACGGATGACGCGCCGGGAGCAAACCTGTGGTTGGAGGACGGGATCCTGGTGATCGAAGCCCGTCGGGAAGACTTCGAGCATCGCCGCTACACCTCCGCCCGGATCAACACCCACGGCAAGCGGGAGTTTCGCTACGGCAGGTTCGAGGCCAGGATCCAGCAGCCGTCGGGGGTGGGGATGTGGCCCGCCTTCTGGCTCCTCGGCGCCAACATCGACGAGGTCGGTTGGCCGGCTTGCGGCGAGATCGACATCCTGGAAGGCAAGGGGCGTTTTCCCCTCTGGACGTCGGGTGCCCTCCACTCGGGCCCCGACCCGGCGGGCAACCGAATCGTCTCCTTCAGCCATCTCCTGGAGCGGGGTAGCTTCCACGAGTCCTTCCACCGTTTCGCCGTCGAGTGGGAGCCGGGAGAGATGCGCTGGTTCGTCGATGGGCAGCAGGTATATCGCGTCCGGCGTCCGGCGGGGGATGATCCGGCGTACTGGCCGTTCGACGAAGGGCACCCGTTCTTCATCATCTTGAACCTCGCCGTCGGCGGCTGGTTCGACAAGGGACACCCGCCCCCGGAGGACATGCAGCCCCAGCGCTTGCTGGTCGACTGGGTGCGCGTCTACCGGGAGGCCCCGACCGACCTCGCCGAGTGAGGCTGCCGAGGGCGGCGATGAGGCATGCCTCCCTGCTCTCCGTTTCGGTCTTGGGAGTCTTGCTGCTCGTCGGGGCTTGATGGCGCCGGCCGGGCGTGGGGCCGGTCCTCTAGTACCTACGCCGGGGAAGCTGACCCCGGTGTCGCAGCGGGTCCCGAACGGGCTCGTGCGCCCTGCAGGGGTAATATAATTCATGGTTAGGGAAGAATCTAGGAAATAGATGAGCAATGGATAAGACGGGGTCTGTTGCCTTGCTTTGGTTAGAGGTTTATAATCAGCGAATAAAAGTGACCGCGCACTCTCGATCGAGGCGTTCGAGTTGGTGACAACGACAACCGGAATTAAGGAGAAGTGATGATGCGAAGAGCTTTTCTGGCAATCGGTGTTTTGACTCTGCTGGTTTCGACGATCAGTGTTGGCGCTGCGCCGGCTCAGGACAATCAATGGCTGGCTCCCGAAGAAGGAGCGGTGGAGATGTTCCGCCAGGGTGACAGAGCTTTCTCTGTCGGATCGGATAGTGGAGGGGCCGGTTATGGTGTCGCTACCGAGAAGCTCCTGCCTAGCCCGGGTGGCACGCCGATTCCCAATTCCAAGTGCGCCATCAACTCCGAGACCTGCTCCGGGGTCTGCGTGAACTACCTCAACTACTACTGCAAGTCTGGTGATTGCAAGGGATTCAAGTTCTGCTGATCCGCTGAACTTTGAGTTGAATCCCTATGATTTGTACATGGTCTACTAGGGGGCCGGCTGTAGCTGCCGGCCTCCTGGCCCTCTTCCTGCTACACCACCCTCTGGCAGCGTCGGCCGCCGAAGCGCCGCCGGAGCCTCCCTTCGCGGACGGCTGGACGATGACCTTCCACCCCGTGCCGGTTGAATTCTGGGACGCACCGGAGGGGCCTTACGGTCACGAGCTCGAAGAGGGCACGGTTCGCTTGTACCGCCAAGGCTCCTACCAGGCGGAGTTCACGGGTCGGGCGGGCGAGCCGATGCACATCCTTCCGGGCGCCTGGGTGTGGACGGCCGAATCACCCGGTTTCGTGTCCACCATGACCCAAGTGATTCAGGTTCCCGAAGGATCCCGAGAGGAACGCGGCCTGATTGTCCCGATGACGCCGGCCTGTCACTTCTCCCTCTCCGAGGATCGGCGCTGGAACGCCCTGGACCGCCTCGACGTGGTGTCCATCGACGAGGCGGCTGTCTACCCGGTCATCCCAGCCGAGGATCGAAGCCTGTGGGTGCCCCGGGGAAGTCACCTCGCGTACGGAGTGGATGGCGGCAGCATCCTCGGCATCAGCCCCATCGGGTTCTGCGAGCAGTACGAGGAGGTCGTACTGAGCTACCCGGAGCCTCCAGCCGCGGACCGGCAGAGCTTGGTGGTGTCCGCCCGGCTTCCTTGGGACTTCGAGGCCGAGAGCGAGGGCGAGTTGTTGGTCGAGCTCGAGGATGCCGGCGGGCAAGGCCGACCGACACCACCGTTGAGCCCGGACGCCCGCTTCTTCCAGGGGCCGAACATGGTGTCGTTCTTTCTCAACGTCGGGGCGGAGCAGCCCCACAGCCTATCGACGCGCCACCCATGGCTGCGTTCGGCCTCTGTTCCGGTGCTTCCCTCCCCGGGGAGCGTGAGGGAGGTCGATCTCGGCGACCTGCTGGAGCGACGTAGCCTGGCGGTGTCGGTGGACTATCAACCTGCACGAGAGCACGACTCCGCGATGATCGACGTGCGCTACTGCGGACGTGAGCGCGCTTCCGACCCTCCTGTGCTCCTTTACGACCGCTGTGATGATCCGATCCTGGAGCACGACCTTGAACCGGGATTCCAGACCTACCGTTTCCCGGATCTCGACGATGGTCAGTACCTGGTCAGCGCCAAGGTCGACGGCGAGCTGATTCCGGGCCTCGGCCAGCGGGTCATGCCGTACCTGGAGCCTGGCTCGGAAGCGGTCCCCACCGAGGTGGCCGAGCTGAAGGAGATGCACGTCTACGGAACCCTGAGCCTCGCCGACCGCGAGGTTTCCGGGGTCGTGCACCTGTCTGCTTGGGACCAGGACTCATTGATCCCGTCGCGCAGCTTTCCCACCGATGACCGCGACGAGTACCATCTGTACTACTTTGCCCGATACCCGACCGAGGGGGAGGTGCAGCATTTCCCCGAAGAGCTGAGAGGCGAGTCCCCGGAAGACCTACCGGGCCTCTACTGCTGCTTCAAGCTGTCGGCCTGCAGCGGCGGTGGCGCCTGCCGGTCGTTCAACATCCACTCCGCCTTCACCGGCGAAGGCCGGTTCGACATCAGCCTTCCCGGAGAGGAGGTGGTCGAGGTTTTCGCGGTGGAAGCCGTGAGCGGCGAGCCAGTGGACCGAGCCCGCATCCTGGTGGCCCCGAGCACCGCCTTCCATTTTGTGGACGGTGATGTGTTGTGGGTGGAAGCGGTGGGTATGGAGGCCGACAGCCTGATCATGGATGGGGCCGGCAAGGTGCGGTGGCTACCGCCGAGCCCGGGTGAGCAGCGGATGTACGTCGCGGCTCCCGGATACGTCTCGGAGTCCGTCACCCTCGACGTCCCGGCCGGCGGAACGGTGTCGCTGACCGTCGAACTCGACAAGGAGCGCTATGTCCAAGGCTCCCAGTTGCTGTTCAGCGACGGCGAGCCCGTGTCCTATGCCTACCTGCTGGCGTTCGACGAGGACGGCCGCTCGGTCGCCACCTGCCACGTCAACGCCGATGACGAGGGCCGCGCCGCCCCATCGGAAAGCTGTTCGGAGCATTCCTTCGTCGTCGTCCACCCGCGGGCCGCCTTGCAGGTGGTGTCCGGCATCGACCTGGTCGCCTCCGCATACCAGGAGGTAGCCCCCCGGCCCGCCTTCTCGCCGCGGCTCCGCCTGGTGGATCCGGACGGTGAGCCGGTGCGCCAGGCGATGGTGCAGGTCCGCCTGGGCGACCTGACTTTGACCCCGAAAGACCTCCTCGCAGCCGCCTCGGTGGGCCTGCCGTTTCACACCTCGAATGCGATGGGAGAGATCATCCTCAACGGCCTGGAGGCCGGGGCCCTCTCCGACGTTGAGGTCTCGCCCTGGCTGCCGTACGAGGAGCAGTGGATCGACCTCGCCGGCGCCTCCGACGGGGCGATCGAGATCGTCGTGGAACGGGCGGACTGACGCCAGGTGTCACGCTATCTTCAGACTGCGGCCCTCGCGCTGGCTCTTCTCGCCAGCGCTACCCTCCATGCCCAGAGCTGGCAACCGCCCTCCGGCGGAGCGGTGGAGATGTTCCGCCAGTTCGACCGGCCGTTCCTGGTCGGCGCCGTTTCCGGCGGGGCCGGCGGCGAAGGCACGGAAGGGGCGCCCACCGCGCCTGAGCTGACCTTCACCGAACGCACCCTGGACTTCGAGCTGGTCCCCGTCGAGCACTGGGATACCCCTGGCTCTCCGGCGGGGCATGGGGTCGAGGGTGGCCAGATCCACTTCTATCGTCCCGGCGACGTCTCGCCGAGCTTCGCGGCCCCCGTGGGCGGCCCCGTCGCTCTGCCGGTCGGGAGTTGGTATCTGGTGGGAGAAGCCCCCGGCTGGGTCACCACCCACGAGGCTTCGCTGCAGGTTCGGCGGGGCGAACAGGGGGACGGCGGTCTGGTCATACCGGTCATGGCCGCCTGTGAAGTACGCCTGGAGGAAGGGGCGGCTTGGGACGCGGTCGAGCGCCTCGACCTGGTGTCCCTCACCGAGTCGGCGGTCTATCCCGTGGTCCCGAAGGAGCGTCGCAGCCTGTGGGTTCCCGCTGGCGGGGTGTTGGCGTACTCGGTGTCGGGAGACCGGATTACCGGTATCGGCCGCGAGCGGGCGTGTGAGCCCGGCCACCGTCTGGCCATCGCCCCTCCGCCCGCGCCGGAGGCGGGGCGACAGGCGCTGATCGTGGAGATGGCCAAACCCGGAACCCGCGGCACGGAGCAGGGCGAGATCGACCTGCTGACCGAGGACGGGGGCCAGGAGGGCACGGTGATCGCCCCCGACGCACTGGTGTGGATGGGCGACCGTGGCTTCGCCTTCTTCACCGACCTTCCCGCGGTGCCCGTCCTTGTTCGCTTCGCGGGAGGGGAGAGTGAACCGGGATCGCAGCGGGTGGGCGCTGCGGAGAAGACCGTGCGGGAGGTTCCCGTACCCATCCGATAGGGGTCCTACTGGCATTGGGTACGTTGAGAAAGACTCCCCGTATCGCCGGCGACAACACCGTCGCCGCGGTACCACGGGAGCCCACCACCATGAAGATCCAGGATCGCATCGCCCTCGTCACCGGAGCCTCCACGGGAATCGGACGCGCCGTGGTCGCGGGCCTGGCCCGCAGATTGGATCTGAGTGGATTCGATGGGAGGAAACCCTAGCACGGGGGCCGCGCGCTATTACCGTCCCAGCACCATCTCCCCGCCCCGCGAGCCCCCCGGCACCCGCGGTCCGCAGTCCCAGCCGAACCACGATCCCTCCAACCGGTGTGAGTTCAGGGTCTGGAAGCGGGCTTGCCAGACGCAGCCATCACCGTCCTCGGACAGATAAACCTCGTGGTTGAAGGCGCCGGCCACGCTGCCCGACTCCCGCTCGCCGCTGGTGTAGGTGATCTCGTAGTGGCTATTCTCGATGCGCTCCGCTTCATCGACGTTGAGGGTCAGCCGCAGGTCGGCCGGTTCCGTCGTCCCGTCGAGGGACGGTCGGCCGGTGATGGTGCCTGTCCAGGTGCCGCTGAGGGCGGTCGCGGACAAGGGAGCCGTGGGGGAGTCACCGTCGCTGCAACCCAAGGGCAGCAGTGCAAGGAACAGGGAGAGAAGGAGCAGGCGCGGTACGGCATGGCGGGCCACGGCGCCGTGGATACGGATTCTCGGCGAATGGAAATGCATACTTCGATCTCCTCCGTGTCGGGACGGCCCGGCATGGGCAGCCCGGAGCATCTACTGTAACAACGTAGGGCGCCTCTCAGGCCACCCATCGGGGCGGTAGACCGTCAGGCAGGCGGTGGCCGTCGCTGTCATGGGCGACATGGGCGACCGGATAACGATGTTCCTGGCCGGCGACCTGGAGGGCGAGGGCGAGCTGCGCGAGCGCATCTACGGCCACCTGTAGCGGTCGTCGGAGGCCGGTGGGCGGTGAGCGCGCTTCCCAGCTAGCCCCAGGCGCCGCCTGGCTTCCGCGGCCGGACGGGCCGAGCGTCCAGCGGCTGGCTGGCTCCTCGCGGCCGGCCTGCGTGACGAGCTGGCGAAGCGATACGCAGGCGGCTAGCCGTCGATCCTGTTGCTACCTGCCTTTCAGGGCGATCCAAGCCGATCAGCCAGGTACCGATTGGCTATCCGCAAGCAACAGCGCAAAGGAACGCCATTCCGAGTGCCCGGCGCAGCGAGGCGAGGACGGCCGCGCCGGGGTGCCCGGCGCGGCCGCCCGGTCCGGCGCGGCGGCTCAACCGTCGCGCCGCTGAGTCGGCGGCTCAGGAACCTCCAACTCGGCGGGCGGGTTCTGCTCCAGCTCTTCGAGCAGCACCTCCACCGCCCGCTCCAGGGTCGGGTCCTGGCCCTCGGCCACCAGGTCGGGCCGGTCCACCACCTCGATGTCGGGCGCCACGCCCTCGTCCTCCACCGCCCATTCGCCCTCCGGCGTCATGAACCGGAAGGTCGGCACCGCCACCGAGCCGCCGTCGGCGAAGCCGGGGTTGCCGGAGATGCCGATCAGCCCGCCCCAGGTGCGGGTGCCGATGAGCGGCCCGACGCCCTGCTGGCGAAAGTAGAAGGGGAACGCGTCGCCGCCGGAGGAGGAGTAGCCGTTGATCAGCGCCGCCTTCGGCCCGGTGTTGGCGAACCCCGGGGTGGCGAACGGCACGATGCCGCGCCGCACCCAGAAGCTCAGCCGCGGCCGGGTCAGCAACTCGATCATCGTGTCCGGGATGAAGCCGCCGCCGTTGTAGCGGGCGTCCAGGATCAGGGCGTCCTTGTGCGCCTGCGGGTAGAACCACTTGTGGAGCTCGCGGTTGCCCTCGACGGCGGTGTTGGGTAGATGGATGTAGCCGATCCGGCCGCCGGAGAGCTCGTCCACCCGGTGGCGCCGCTCGGCCACCCATTCGAGGTAGCGAAGGTCGGTCTCGCGCTCGATGGGCCGGATCCTCACCTCCCGGGCACCCTCGGCGTCGGGACGGTCGTTGACCGTCAGGGTCACCGTGTCTCCGGCCTTGCGCTCCAGAAGCTGGTAGGCGTTGTCCACCTCCCGGGCGTCGCGGCCATCGACGGCGATCAGGTAGTCCCCCGCGGAGACATCGACCCCCGGCTCGGTGAGCGGCGAGCGGAAGGAGGGGTGCCAGTTCTCGCCGGGCAGGACGTGGGCGATGCGGAAGTAGCCGGAGGGGTCGGCTTCGAGCTCGGCGCCGAGGAGGCCGTTGTCCACCCGTTCGGGCCGCGGCATGTCCCCCGAGTTGACGTAGTAATGCCCGGCGTCCAGCTCGCCCCCCATCTCGCCGAGGATGTAGTCGAGGTCGGCGCGGTGGCCGAGGTGGTCCACCATCGGGCGGTACAGCTCGCGCATCCGGGCCCAGTCGACGCCGTGGAGGTTCGGGTCGTAGAACCAGTCACGGGTGATGCGCCAGGCGTCGTCGAAGATCTGGCTCCACTCGGCCGGGTAATCGACCCGCATCTCCATCCCTGAGAGGTCGAGCTTGCCGGCGCCGGCCTTCTGCCCCGGCTTGGCATCCACGATCCCCCAGGTGCCGCCGGCGGCGTAGAGCAGCTTCTTGCCGTTGGCGGACAGCGCAAAACCCTCGATGCCGGAGAGGACGTCCTTCGCCTGCTCCTCCTCGAAAGAGAAGTGCTGGAGCTTGGTCTCCGGAGGCTGCCCGACGATCCAGAGCAGGCCGCCCTCCACCGGCTCCAGCGCCTGGTAGGCGGCCGGAGGTACCGGCAGCACCACCACCCGGTCGGTGAAGCCCTCGGGCTTGAGCGACACCTCGACCGTACCGTCGTCGCTGTCACTGTCGCTGTCGCTGTCGCTGTCGCCGTCGTCGTCACTGTCGCCGTCGCCGCTCGCCGCTGGGCCATCCTCTTCCTCCGGCTTCTCCTCGTCGCTCTTGGGCACGAACAGGCGCGGTGAATCGGGCGCCAGCAGCGCCGCGTAGACGCGCGTTGGCTCGGTATGGAGGAAGTCGAACTCGAAGCCGCTGAAGGTCAGGTTCCAGTCGCGGTCGGAGAGGAAGTAGAGGTACTCGCCGTCGGGGCTGAACACCGGCGAGTAGTCGTTGGTGGTGGGCTCGGTCAGCCGTTGGGGGGCGCCCGACTCGACGGAGTACGCCCAGATGGACGCGAACTGCGACTCGTCCACCTTGGTGTAGGCGAGCCAGCCGGAGTCCGGCGACCAGCGGTAGTGATCGAAATCGTTGGTGTCGCTCGAGTCCACGTCGACGATGCGGCCGGACTCGACGTCGGCGTAGCGCAGCCGCTGCTCGCGGTCGGCGAAGGCGATCTTGGAGCTGTCCGGCGACCACGCCGGCGCCATCAGCCAGGAGTCGGAGCCGGAGGTGAGCCGCCGGGCCTCGCCGGAGCCGTCCGCCGGGGCGACGTAGAGCTCGTACTCGCCGGTGGCGTCGGAGAGATAGGCCAGCCAGCGGCCGTCCGGCGACCACGCCGGATCGCGCTCCCGGACCCCCTGGGTGCGGGTGAGGTTGCGCACCGCGCCGTGCTCGACGGGGACGGTGAAGAGATCCCCGCGGGCGTCGAACAGGGCGCGGGCGCCGCTGGGCGAAAGGTCGGCGGCGGCGATCAGCTCCGCCACCTTTCGGTACTCCGGCCGCGCCCAGGGCCGGTCGTCGGTGAGCTCGATGGAGAGCTTCCGGGTCTCCTCCGTGGCCGGGTCGAACCGGTACAGCCAACCGCCGTTCTCGTAGACCACGGCGGCGCCGCCTTCCACCTGCCGCGAGGCGCTCGGCCAGAGCACGTCGAAGTCCTCGTGGAAGGTCACCTGGCGGTGCTCGCCGCTAGCCAGGTCGTAGGCCCACAGGTTCAGCCGGCCGGGCTCGCCGCTGCCCGTACGGTCGGAGCTGTAGTAGATCGTGTCGCCGATCCACAGGGGCTGGTTGTCGGTACCCCGCCAGTCGGTGAGCTGTTCGGCGGTAACGTTCTCCAGGTCGAAGATCCACACGTCCTGGGCGCGGCCGCCCTCGTGGCGCTTCCAGGTGCGGAACTCCCGGTCGATGGGGGTGTAGACGTAGCGCGTGCCGTCCGGCGACAGCATGCCGCCGCCCGACTCGGGCACCACCAGGGGCTCCTCCATGCCACCCTCCGCCGGCACGGTGTAGGGCCGGCCCATCCGCACGCCCCAGGGCAGACGGTTGGCGCGGAACAGCACCCTCTCGCCGTCCGGTGTCCAGCCCAGCACCCGGTGGTCGAAGCCACCGCGGGGCGGGAGCTGTCCGACGTCGTTGTAGAAGGTGAGCTGGCGCGGCTCGCCGCCGTCAACCGGGATGGTGTGGACCTGGCGCGTTCCGGAGTACTCGCCGGAGAAAGCGATGGTCCGGCCGTCCGGGGAGAACTTGGGGAACACCTCGAGGCCCTCGTGGGAGGTCAGGCGCCGTGCCTGGCCGCCATCGCTGGAGGCGACCCAGACGTCGCCGGCGTAGACGAAGGCCACCCGGTCGCCATGGACGTCGGGGAAGCGCAGGAGGCGCGCCTCGTCGGCAACGGCCGGCAGGGCGGCGACGAGGAGGAGGAGGCTGGAGACAAGCGCGGGGATCAGGCGCACGGAGGACTCCTTCAGAGTCGTGATTTTTCTGGTGGTTTGGGTGCGGGCGGCGGGCGACGTGGAACCGGGGGCGCAGCGGCCACCGCCTCTGGTACGGAACGGTTACGCGGAGGTTTTGCTTCCCCAGTCGCGCGGACCCAGGCGAAGCCGCCCTTCGGGCCCAGGCGCCCATTGACTCGTGGCCCTGCAGGCGGCGGCGGGCCTACCGCCCCTCGGTCATCCGGTAGGGCACCGCTCGCAGCACCTCGGAGAGAGGGATCACGCCCTCGTGGTGCCGGGCGTCAGCCATCAGGCTGCGAGCTCGCCCGGATCAGCGAAGACGTCGAGACCGAGGTAGCCGACGAAGATCGGTATGCGGACCTTCGGACGAGAGATCACCGCGATGAACGGGCCGTCGAGGGTGTAGTAGGTCGGAGGTCCGCCTCGAGCTAGCGCTACCGCGGTGCCGCTCTCAGCCGACGCCCCCAGATCGTTCATCTTGAAGATGACCTGTTGGAGTGCCTGCAACAACACATAGTCGAGGCAGCTCATGTCCAGCATCCAGGAGAGATCCACCTCGCGATCGGCGTCGATCATCGGAACGTAGACCCCGTCGTAGTTGAACTTCCACGATCTCTGGGCGCTCGTAACCTTTTCTGCCAGGTCGTACATGTCGAAGGCATCAGCCGGTCTGTTGTCGGTTTGGAAGAAGTAGACTGTGTCCTCCGACTGTGTGGGGACGATGATGACCGGCTCATCTGAACCCGCGACCTCACCAAACTCGACTCCATGGGGCCGCGTCCTGAGCCGGAACGCGGGCTTGTCACCGCAGACGGTGAAAGGCGTCTTGTCTCCCAGTTTCTCGTGGGTTTCACCGCGTACCAGCCAGCGGACCCCCATCTTGAGCAGAGCCACGGTGCCGAAGTTGAAGCCATCGTCAGGCCAGGGATCGAGGCGGATGTCGAAGCCTGCCTTGGCGAGCGCTTCGTTGAGCGGATCGGCCGTGGAAGCCGCGAACCCTGACATCTCGGGAATCTTGTCGAGGCCGGCTTTGACGTCGGCCAACCGGTGGACGAGCTTGCGCTGGAGAACGGAGCCGGGGACGGTGTTCCACTTGTTTCCACCGATGAAGTCCGTGGCGACGTCGAGTGCCTTGCCCACTCCGTTGAGGTCGAAAACCATCGTGCTCATTCTTGCCTCTCTCTTCGGTATTGCTTGAAAATTCGCCGAGCGCTTCGGTTGTCTTGGTTACGGTATTTGATGGAAAGTATCCCATGGCCGCCTGCGCCGACCTGCGCCGTGAGTCCACCCGGCGTGCCGGGTTTGGCTGGAGGGTTTATCATTCGGGCATGGTCAGCTTCACCACGCATCCGACCCGCCCCACCCTCGCCTTGCTCCTCGGCCTGCTGCTTGGGGCGCCGGCGGTGGCCTCTGCGGCGTCGCAAGTCCCGCCGCCCAGGGTGGCGGTGCCGGCACAGGCACCCCACGCTGCTTCGGCGGACGCCCCCGCCCCTCGACTCCACACCCTCGCCACCCGTCCCCGGGCGGCGTCGCCGCGCTGGACCGGCGACAAGATCGACGTCAGCCTGCGGGACGCGGACCTGGTGGAGGTGCTGCGCTCCTTCGCCAAGATCGGCCGTTTCAACCTGGTGCTCGATCCGGCGGTGAAGGGAAAGGTGACGGTGGAGCTTCGGGACGTGCCCTGGGACGCCGCCCTGGTGGTCATCCTGCGCACCCACGGCCTGGCGGCCGAGATCGACGGGCGCATCGTGTCGGTCAGCCCGTTGGGCCGGTCCTGAACCGCTACCACCCCGCGATGAAGCGGTAGGGCACCGCCCGCAGCACCACTGCGGCCCGTGGCCACCCCGGTTGCCGCGTCTCGCCGGCTTCTGGTAGCGTCCCGGCGTCACCATCACTCATTCGCGCGGATCTCCGGCCCGCTCCCGCCCCCGCAGGCGGCGCAGGGCGGGGCGGGGACCGTTTCGGAGGCCTGATGACGCAAGCCGCTTCCTTCGTCCATTTCGCCACCCTGGACTGGGTGTGGACCGCCCTGTTCATCGCCCTGATGATCGTCTGCGGCGTCATCTTCTACCGCCTGGGCAAGCGCAGCGAGGCAGATTTCTTCCTCGCCGGCCGGGGGCTTCCCTGGTGGCTGCCGGCGACCTCCGTCTACGCCACCCACACCGCCACGGACACCCCGATGTGGATCGGCGGCACCATTTACCGCTGGGGCATGCGCGGGATCTGGTACCCGTTCTTCAGCGCCTGGTGCGCCATCTCACCGTTCGTCTCCACCCGCATCTTCCGCCGCTCCATGGCCATGAGCCAGGCCGAGTGGCAGAGCCTGCGCTACTCCGGCCTCGGCGCCGAGCTGCTGCGCGGCTGGCTGGCCGGCTGGCAGACCTTCATGAACATGTTCGTGGTCGCCTGGGTTTCGGCGGCCATGGGCAAGGTCTGCACCTACCTGTTCGGCTGGCCGCCCTGGCTGGGCATCGTGTCGTTCACTTCGGTGTGCGCCGTCTACGTGCTGGCGGCGGGCTACTGGGGGGTGGTGATGGCCGACTTCCAGCAGGGCCTGATCAGCTTCGCGGTGATCACCCTGGTTTCACTGTGGGGCATCGCCGAGGCCGGCGGCCCGACGGCCATCGTGAACCAGCTCGCCGCCCTGGGCGAGGGCTGGCGCGGCGACCCGTTCCACTTCGACGCCTTCGCCGGCCTCGACCCGAACCAGTTCTACGCCCTCGACGTCATCACCCTCCTCTTCATGGCGCTCCTCGGCGGGCTGGGGATGGGCAACTTCATCGACTGGTATCCCGAGGCGCAGCGCATCCAGAGCGCCCGCTCGGTGCGCGACGCCTCCTACTCGATCTGGGCCGGCGGCCTGGCGGCGATCTTCCGCAACTCCTTCTGGGCCGCCTCGATCCTCGCCTTCTTCGTCCTCTTTCCCGGCATCCGCGACCCGGGGGTCTACGAGTTCGGCTGGTTCCGCCTCGGCTTCGACTACCTGCCGGCGGGGCTCATCGGCATGCTGTTCGCGGCGGTCATCTCCATCCACCTATCGACCATCTCGACCCACCTCAACCTGGGAGCCCTCTACGCCACCCGCGACCTCTACCACCACTACGTCAACCCGGAGGCCGACGAGGCGAAGCTGGTGTGGATGGGGCGGCTCAACACCTTCCTGCTGCTGATCGGCAGCTTCGTCCTGGCCCTGTCCATGGAGTCCATCACCGCCTGGCTGATCTTCGCCCTGTGGCTGCAGGCGGCCGGCATCTGGGTGCCGTCCATCCTCCAGGTGCTGTGGTGGCGCTTCAACTCCTGGGCCTACCTGGCGAGCTGGATCGCCAACCTGGCGGCGAGCTGGCTGGTGGTCTTCGTGCTCCCCGCCCTCGGCGTGCTGCCCCAGCTCCCGGACTGGGCTAGCTTCTGGCTGCTGGCCGCCCTGGTGGGGGTGGTCTACCTGCCGGTCTGCTTCCTCACCCCGCCCGACGACATGGACCACCTGGTGGAGTACTACGTCCAGGCGCGGCCGGCCGGCTTCTGGGGACCGGTCAAGGCGGAGGCGATACGCCGCGGCCTGGTGGAGGGCGGGCCGAAGCCGGACAAGGGCTGGTTCGCCACGGACTGGTCGCCCGCCGAGGCGGACCGCTGGACGCGCCACGACGTCGCCGCCTCGGTGCTCTCCGCCGTCTGCTACCTGCTGGTGGCGGTGGGGGTGGCCGGGGCGCTGCTGATGCGCCCCTGGGGTTTCGCCGCGCTGGCCGGCGCCGTCATTAGCGGCTGGCTGATGTTCCGCGTCATCGACCCCAAGATGAAGGCGATGTCGGCGGCCTTCGAGACCCGCCAGGCCGGCCACCTGGCGCGGGTCGAGCGCGCCACCCGCTGGGAGGAGGCGCCGTGATCACCGAGGCGATGGGCAAGATCCTGGGGATGGCCATGGCCTACGGCGTCAGCGCCCTCGGCCTTTTTCTGGCCTACGTCAACTACCGGCGCCGGGTGGTGCGGGCGGAGAGGGTGATGAGCCGCACCGCCTGGGCCGTGGTGGCGGCGGTGGTGCTGGTCCTGGTCGCCGGAGTGTGGGTGGTGGCCGACCTCTCGACCCGCGCCGCCGCCGAAGCGAAGGAGGCCGCCGTGGTTACCGAGAGCACCGACGGGGAGACCGAGCCGAGGGCGACCGAAGCCGGGGTGATGGGCGAAGTGGGGGAGGTGGACGCCGTCTCCGGCCTGGACACGGCGGGGGAGGGCGCGCCGACCCGCGCCAGCACCTCCGGGGCAGCCCCAGCGACCGGGGACGGTGGCGCCGCACCCGAAACGGCGGAGGAGAGGCCGGGCTGGAGCTGGGTGGGCGTCCTGGTGCCGGCGGCGATCTTCCTCTTCGCCACCTGGGTGACCGCGGCGCTGCATCGGCGCTTCGCCACGGGGATCGACCCGGGTTGAGCCCGCGGCGCGGGTCTGGAGAGTGTCGCGGCGGCGCCGCCGCGCTTCAGCGCCCCTCGATCATCCGGTAGGGCACCGCCCGCAGCACCTCGGACAGCGGGATGACGCCCGCCCGGGCCTTCTCCAGGGCGTCGTCCAGCAGGGTCTTCATGCCGCGCTCCAGCGCCACTTTCCGCAGCTCGTGGACCGGCGCGCCGGCGGCCACGCGGTCGGCCAGGTCGGAGTCGAGGACGAACAGCTCGTAGATGCCGGTGCGGCCCCGGGTGCCGCGGCCTTCGCACGCCTCGCAGCCGGCGCCGCGGTGGAAGGTCTCGCCCGCGTCCAGTCCCAGGCGGCTGGCCTCTTGGGCGGTGGGCGGCGCCGCCTCCGTGCACTCGGCGCAGATCCGGCGCACCAGCCGTTGCGACAGCGCCCCCAGCAGGCAGCTCGCGATCATGCCGCCGGCGACGCCCAGGGTCTGGAGCCGGGAGATGGTGCGCACCGCGTCGTTGGTGTGCAGGGTGGAAAGCACCAGGTGGCCGGTCTGGGCGGCGCGGATCGCGGCGTCGGCGGTCTCCTCGTCGCGCACCTCGCCGAGGAGGATGACGTCCGGGTTCTGGCGCAGGAAGGCGCGGGCGTAGTCGGCGAAGCCCATGGTGGGGGAGACCTGCTTCTGATTGGTCTTGGGGAAGCGGTACTCGATGGGGTTCTCGGCGGTGAGGATCTTGTTCTCGGCGCTGTTGATGCGGTGGATGGCGGCGTAGAGGGTGGTGGTCTTGCCGCTGCCGGTGGGGCCGGTGACCAGTACCATCCCCTCCGGGTTGGTGATCAGCCGCTCGAAGGTGGTGAGGTTGTCGCCGGCGAAGCCCAGCTCCTCCAGCCCGAGCACCGCCGTCGCCCGGTCGAGGATGCGCAGCACCGCGTCCTCGCCCCCCGGGCCGGGGACGATGGAGAGGCGGAAGTCGATGGGCCGGCCGTCGCCGTCCCCCTTGCCGTCCCGCCACGACGCCCGGATGCGGCCGTCCTGGGCGCGGCGGCGCTCGGCGATGTCGAGGTCGGCCAGCACCTTCAGCCGGGCGATGGCCTCCTGGACGTTCTCCTTGGACAGCGGTGTCGCCACCTGGCGCAGCACGCCGTCGACGCGCAGGCGCACGTCGACGTCGTGGCCGTAGCTCTCGATGTGGACGTCGCTGGCCCCGAGGTGGACGGCGTGGCCGAGGATCTCCGCCACCAGCTCCGGCACGGTGAGGCCGCGGGCGCCGCCGCCCCGGAACGAGATGTCCCGCACCGGCCTGAGGGTGATGACCGCCGGGTCCAGCGCCGGGTCGCCCAGCCCCCAGCCCTTGTCCAGGGCGCGGCGCACTTCGAAGGCGTTGAGCTGCACCGGGCGCACCTCCCGGCCCAGCCGCTGCTCCACCTCCGCCACCCGGGAGCGCCGCCCCGCCTCCACCATGCCCACGGTCACCGGCTCGTCCCTCTCCTGCGCCCCTTCGCCGCGCCCCACCACCCCCAGGACCACGACCTGGCGCCGGCGGCAGAACTCCTCGTCGAGGAGCCGCACGGAGCGCGGGTCGATCTCGAACTGGTCGAGCTCGGTGAAGTGTCCAGGGTCGGTCATGGCGGTGCCACCGATGATACGCCTTTTACGTCCGCGGAGCCCGGAAGCTCGGAGGGGGAAACACCTGGAGAGGGGGGGGCACCGCGGACCGTCGCTGTCCGCGCTCGCTATTCGTACGTGGCGTAGCAGGCCTGCTCGTCACAATGAAGGGTGACGATTGAGACCTCGCACAGGTTGACCGCCTCCCAAATGACCTGTCCGTCTCCCTCTTGCACCATGAGATCCCAGAGACATGAAGCGCGACCTGAGAAGGTGATCGGAAGCTCGTTACCGTCGGGGAGATAGGATTGTCCGGCGAACAGGTCCTCTTCCCAACTGGCATTGCCGGTCTCCGAGATGTAGAGATCTCGAATGTCGATGCCGGTGAAGTTGACCAGGGTGAAATCCTGAGTTCCCGTGGAGTAGTGCGCCCAGCAACTGCTGTCATCGCAGTGAAGGGTGACCGCCGATATCCGGCACAAGTCGATCTTCTCCCACACGGCCTGCGCGTCACCCTCCTGCACCAGCAGATCCCAGAGGCAAGCGCTACGCCCCGAGAAGGTGATGGCTGTCTGGGTACCGTTTGGGAAGTTCTCCGCTCCCGGGAAGAAGTTCTCCTCCCAACTCGTGTTGCCACTTTCCGAGATGTAGAGATCGTGGATCTCGCTTCCGGTGGAGTTGACCAGGATGAAATCCTGGGTGCCGGCTTGCGCGGCACCACTGACCAAGGCGCAAAGCGCCAAGAAACCAAGGTTTCGGATGACCTTCATGGAACCTCCCTGGAAATCGGTCACTTCCGGTGGATTCCGCAAGCGACGAATGGGGACGGCACACTCTGGACGCCGCCCCTGACGGTGCACGCCCTGACGGTGCACGCCCTGCCGGTACACGCCCTGACCCGGGGCGGCGGAAGGGTTGCCAGCTTGTTTGGCTCTATTTGCAATCGGCAGACGATAGCATGAAGTGCGTAAATAGATGACAGTAATAGCGAAACTTTTTATTTCTTCGGCCAAGCTTGACACGGTTAGTTTCGTTGAGGCGTTATCTCGACTCCGGATGTATTGAACGTAGGGCGTGCGCCCAAGCTGGCGCAAGGGAGGAGATCGGCCCAATGGTTCGTGGTTCCACGCTCATCGTCCGTAGGTCCAGTCACTACACCGCGGTCACCCTGGGGCTCGCACTGGTTCTGCTGGCCTCGGGCTGCGCCACCAACCCCGCCACCGGCCAGTCCCAGTTCACGCTATTCACCGAGGCGGAAGAGATCGAGCTCGGGCTTCAGGCGGATCGCGAGATGGTCCACACCTTCGGGGAGTACCGCGAGAACCCGGAGTTGACGTCCTACGTCTCGCAGCTCGGTCTGGCCATGGCTGCGCGGTCGGAGCGCCCGGACCTGCCCTGGAGCTTCCGGGTACTGGACGATGAATCGGTCAACGCCTTCGCTCTCCCGGGGGGAAAGGTCTACGTCACCCGGGGACTCCTCGCCTACCTCAATCGGGAGAGTCAGCTCGCCGGGGTCCTGGGCCACGAGATCGGGCACGTCACAGCTCGCCATTCCATCCACGGCTTGAGCCGGGATCTCGCCCTCTCGGTGGCCTTGGAGGCGGGGCTGGTCCTCCTGGAGGCGGAGGAGGCCAGCGAAATCGCTTCCTTGGGGCTGGGGTTGCTGTTCCTCAAGTTCAGCCGGAACCAGGAAAGGCAGGCGGACGCGCTGGCGGTGCGCTACGCGCCGCGGGTGGGCCTGGACCCGTACGGCACCGTCGAAGCGCTGCGGATCCTCTCCAGGGTGGGCGGTGCCGAGGGCAGCGCCGGCTTCCTCAGCTGGCTATCCACCCATCCCGACCCGGACCGCCGGTGGCAGCGCCTCGCCGAAGAGGCGGGCCTGGAACCGGATGTGGACGCCGTTGGCCGGGCGGCAGACCAGGAGCGCTATCTAGGGCGCCTGGACCGCCTTGTGCTGGGCCCGGACCCCCGCCACGGAGTCCTGGAGGGCGCTGTCTACACCCACTTCAAGGACGGGTTCCGCGTCGATTTTCCGAGCGGATGGAACTTGGAGCGGGAGGGACGCACGGTCGGTGCCGCCAACCCGCAGGAGGATGCCGTTTTATTCTTGCTCCGCGGGCCTGAGGAGGACATCGAGACGGCGGAGGAGGCCCTGGCCAGCGACGCAGACCTGAACATCGAGGGGGCGGGCTGGGAGACCCTGGCGGGCCTGCCAAGCCGACGTCTGGAGTTTTCCGGCGACCTCGACGGTACCGCGGTGCGCGGGGTGGTTCTGTTGATTCCGGTGCGGAGTTCCATCCTGAAACTGATCGCCCTCAGCGAGGAGGGGGTCTGGTCGTCCCGCGAACAGGAAATCCTCCGGGCCGCGCGAAGCTTCCGGGGAGTGGCTTCGGGAGAAGCGGTCGCCGCAGGCCCCACCAGGCTGCGGCTGGTCCGGCTCCGGCGGCCCACGACGCTGCGCCAACTCGCTCCCAGCGCCGCGACCGCGGCCGAGTTGGAGTCCTTGATGCTGCTCAACAATATGGATCCCGACCGTCTGGACGAGACTCTTCAGGCCGGACGTTGGGTGAAGCTGGTCGAGTCTCCGTGACGTTTGGCGAATACGTAAGGGCACGGAGCCGTGCGCCCCCTGCGCCGCGGTACAGGTCTTGCTTTCTAATAAAGGCGACATGACAACCACCGTTCAGCATCCTCGGACCTTCCTGCTGGGAACCATCCTTTTCGCGCTCCTGCTTCTGCCCGCCTGCGCCAGCCTCAACTACGAGCCCACTCGGGAAGTCCCTTTCGCCACCGTCCTTGATCGGGACTGCGGGAAGGGTGGGGACCGGGTCACGACGCGGGCTTGGGTCAACAAGGTCTACAAGAACAGCCTGATCCTGTGGGACGGCCGCGACCCGAAATCGACGTACACCGTAGAGTTCATCGACCCTACGCTCCGGCAGCGGGCGAAGGCCAAGGTGAGTACCAGCCGATTGGAGCTGGCCTACGAAACGCTGAAGCGTCTCGAGGAGGAGCGCATCCCGATCGAGATCGCCCTCACCTGTGCCCCTGGCGATCGTCCCCCCACGACAGGCCGGTTCTCCTACGTGACCAACGAAGGGGAACGGCGGACCTTCGAGTTCGACAAGCCCTGAGCAACGTCACGAGCTGGACAGGCTTCGCTGCTCCCAGGGCGGATTTGACACTCGGGTGAGCCCTCCGGATGAAAGGACGGGCTCGGGGTCCCGCAGGGTCAGCGCATCACCTTCCCTGCCATGTCCAGAATGTCGTCCAACGGGTTGCCGTCGCCGTCGAGGTCGAGCATCGAGGCGAGGCCGCCGAGGCCGCCGCCGCTGGTAGAGCTTGGGGCCCTAGAGCCGCGGCCCCTTCGGCCGCCACGGCCGAGGATGCTTCCCAGGAGGCCGCCGAGACCGCCGCCCGAGCGCGGGGGGCTTGCGGTGCCGCCGGCGTCGCGCTGCTTCGCCATGTAGCCGGTGACCAGCATCGCCAAGATCGGCAGCATCTTCTTCAGCAGGCCCGGGTCGAGCCCTGTCCTCGCCGACGCATCTTTCGCCACCGTGCGGCTGACGTCCTTCGAGCCGAAGATCTGGCCGAGCACTTCATTGCCGCGGTTGACGTTCGTCGGTTGCGGCTGCAGGACGTCGCGGAGAAGGTCGCCGCCGCCCAACTGGCTGAGCAGGCCACCGAGCCCTTCAAGACCCGTGGGTCGGGCCTGCGCCTGCCTCTTGAACCCGCCGAGGATGGCCGGTGCGAGGGCGGCGGCGCCGCTGGCGGCCTGGGCCTCGCTGATGCCCAGTTCCCGAGCTAGGGCCTGGAGGCCGCCCGTCTGGGCGAGGACGTCGGTGATCTGCATGGGCTTGTCCCTTCGTTGGCAGCTTCGCCGGCCCGGTAGAGCCCGGCGAAGGTGGGGGAGTCGGCCAAGGTTACGGCCAGGGGGGTCTGCTTCAGTGAATACTCATCGTACCACCAGGAATCCTGCGGCTACACCGGCGCGGCGCTGGAGGACGCGGTGGTCAAGACCGCCATCGTCCGCTTATGCCCCCTCGCCCTGACCGCTCAACCTCCTGCGGTCCGGCTTCACCGGTTAGCTAGCGCCCGATGATGGCCAGGGGACTGTTCTCCTCGGAGGAGGACGTGACCTCCCAGGTGGCGGCGAAGTTCCGGGCCGGGGGGTTCTTGGCGGCCTTCCTGGTCGAGGCGCTGGAGGGAGGCAAAGCCGACAACGGCGACGGGTATCTCACCGCCCTGGGGCTCAGCCACTGCCTCCACGGAGCGCTACCCCACCGACATCAAGGGCAGCGGCCCGGAGGACTTCGTGGTCACCGACGACCGGCTACTCGTCTACCAGCGCCTCGTGGTGGACCGCGGCAGCATCAGCCCCATCGATGTCATGTTCCGCCTTCGTCGAGGGAATACTTGCGGATTATTGTGAAAAGAAACAGGAGTCCCAATCATCGAACCACTGTGACGTAGTCGGAAAAACGGGCAGTGATGGCTCCGCTTCCGTTAAAGGGTGATCAAACTGCGAATGAGGATTCCTCAAAAATGCGGTCGTCCCTTCAGAAAATGGAGGACCTGCAAAGCTTACGCTAATTCCAAGGAACGTAGGCTTATTTCCGCAGATTTTATCAAGCTCTGTAAGCACAAGTGAGCCAATGGAAACTCTCTCGTTTGTTGCGCGCTCTCTGTCCTTCTCAGTGGTTGCCCGTAATCCGCGTTCAATCTGCAAGCTTAGAATACTTAAGGAGTCTTGAGGTAACTGATTGATAGCCTTTCGTAAGAACCTATTCCAAACCCGTCTGATCTTCTCGGAGCGGGCTTCCGATGAGATGTCAGATGTGCGGGCAGCTAGGACGAATGGTGAGCTGCATCCTCCAAATACGGCCAAATGGTCTGGATTCGTCTTCTTATCAACCTCTTCCGCAACCTCAAATACTTCAGTGATTTGCCCGTCGTATCGTTCTAAGGGTGTGGGCTTGACGTTTAAATCACCGCTGTACTGGGTCACCCCGGAATTAATTGCCGTGGTTATAGCATCTGCGACCGTTCGGGCGTCTCTGTGGTTCTTTAAGTGGAAGGAGCTAGGGTAGGACAGCTCTATCTGCCAAATGTGGCCTGTTTGCTTAATTTCCTGCAGATGCTCCTGTTCGAGAGCTCGGTAAAGTTGGTCCAAGAAACGGTGCCTTTGTAGCTGTCCCTTGACTTTCTTAATGCTTTTGCACTCGCAGTTGACTGCCGGCGAACCAGCCTTTCGAGTTCTGAAGTCAAACCTCCCTAAAGAGTAGAGGTCAATCGGTGCTACATCGTAGCCCTTTGTAGCTAAGTTGGAAGCAACTATTAACTCCCATTCTAAGGATTTGAGGTCGCCGTTCTTTTGTAGTCCGTGTAGTAAGGCTCCCTTCAGTTTTGTTTTGCCGGCGACGTTTAAGGTGTTATATATGTCAATAAAAGTCTTGGCAAAGACTATTGCGGCAATAGTCCGAGCATCCATTAATAGTTCGGCTTTGAGGTGTTTTCTTAACATTAGATTCTTGTAGAGCAAGGGGATCCAGTATTCAAGATAGTGTGTCTCCAAAAGATCCCGTCTACTAAAGCTCCAGCGCTCAGTGAGTTGGTTGATTCGGTCTGCCTTTTTTTGCCACTGTTGCCACCCCGCTACGCGAATAATTCCAATTATCGATTTCTCATTCCTGGCTTGGTTGTACTTGAGAAAGTTGCCTAGATCGATGTACCCAAGGCCAGCAGTGCTCAGCAGTGCGCCCGCGGGTATATAGCTGACATCATCCTCATGCATGGTCCGCCTCCTGGTTCTAGGTTCCTCTCGTGTTATCGATATTTTATATCATTGCTAGTCTTTTCGGACTTGCTCGGAGGTTGAATCGACGTGCTCACCCTTGTGTTGACCACTTTTAGCGTCCGTTTCTGGCACATCGCTGTGTGCGGATGAATCGTAGAGGTAGCCATTAAGGCCCCGTAGATCACTTCGTTGCCGAGCCCGGGCCGCGAAGGCAGAAAAACCTGTTTAGCCTGAATCGGAGAGCGTAACTAGCGTCTCATTGGTCGCGGCGAGGGGATTCACTGGCCGGAGGTTGAGGCAGAAATCAGTATTGGTTAACCTTAGTGCGGGTCAGCCATCGGGGGAAAACCTGCGGTGCCTACGCCGATGGCTGAAGGAACAGTAGGTCGGGCAACCCTACCCCTCGCCCACCCCGGCGCGGCGGAGGATCGCCATCATCGGGCACCAGCCGGTGAAACCGGATTGCAGGAGGTTGAGGCCGACGAAGGCGGTGAGCAGGAACCAGGCGGGGTGGACCCACCAGCCGAGGGCGAGGCTCAAGAGAACGATGGTGCCGGCGATGGCGCGGAGCCAGTGATGAAGGGTCATGCTGGGTTCCTTTCGGTTTCGAGGTCGTGGGTTTCGTCCCCCCGGGTGCTGAGGACCATGTAGTAGAGGAGCGGGATGATCACCAGGGTCAGGGCCGTCGAGACCACCACCCCGGAGATCAACGACACCGCCAACCCCTGGAAGATCGGGTCCAGCAGGATCACCAGGCCGCCCACCACCAGCGCCGCGGCGGTCAGCGCGATGGGGCGGAAGCGGACGACGGCGGCCTTGACCACGGCGTCCTCCAGCGGCGCCCCGGCCTCGCGCTCCAGGTCGATGAAGTCGACCAGGAGGATGGAGTTTCTGACGATGATGCCGGCCAGGGCGATGAAGCCGATCATGGAGGTGGCGGTGAAGAAGACGCCGCCCAGGGCGTGGGCCGGGAGGATGCCGATCAGGGTCAGGGGGATGGGCGCCATGATCACCAGCGGCGTGACGAAGCTTTTGAACCAACCCACCACCAGGACGTAGATCAGCACCAGCACGACGGCGAAGGCGAGCCCCATGTCGCGGAACACCTCATAGGTGATCTGCCATTCGCCGTCCCACTTGATGGCCCAGGTGTCGGACTCGGCCGGACCGGCCGCGGCGACGCCGGGCTCCCCGGGCATGTGGTTGAAGAGCACCTGGGGGGCCTGGCCGTCCGGGGCGGTCAGCGCCTCCAGCCGCGGTTGCATGTCGAGGATGCCGTAGACCGGCGACTCCGCCGCCCCGGCCACCTCGGCGATGACGTAGGTCACCGGTTGCAGGTTCTTGTGGTAGATGAAGCGCTCCCGGGAGGTGTTGCGCACCTCCACCAGCTCGCGCAGCGGCAGCATGCGCCCTTCGGCGCCGTGCACCGAGAGGTCGAGCAGACCATCGACGCCGGAGCGCTGGGCGCGGTCCAGGCGCAGGACCAGCGGCACCGGCTCCCGGGCGTCGCGGTCGTGGAGGCGGCCCGCCTCGGCGCCGGCCAGGGCGACGCGGACGGTGCGCACCACCGCTTCCGGGGTGGTGCCGAGCCGCGCCGCCTTCTCCCGGTCGACGATCAGCTCTGCCCGGGGCCCGGCGGCCTCCACCCACCAGTCGACGTCCACCACGCCGGGGGTGTCCTCGAAGATCTCGCGCACCTGGGAGGCGAGGGCCAGCCGGCCCTCGAGATCCGGCCCGTAGACCTCCGCCACCAGGGTGGACAGCACCGGCGGCCCGGGGGGCACCTCGGTGACCTTGACGTTGGCGCCGGTGCCGGCGGCCACCGGCGCCAGGCGCCGGCGCAGCGCCTTGGCGAAGTCGTGGCTGTCGCGCTCCCGGTGGTGCTTGGCGCGCAGGTTGACTTGCAGGTCCGCCACCTCCGGCCCGGAGCGCAGGAAGTAGTGGCGCACCAGGCCGTTGAAGTTGAACGGCGCCGAGGTGCCGGCGTAGACCTGGACGTCGGTGACCTCGGGCAGGCCCCGGGCGCTCTCGGCCAACGCCCGGGCGATGCCGGCGGTCTCCTCCAGGCTGGAGCCCTCGGGCATGTCGATGATCACCTGCACCTCGCTCTTGTTGTCGAAGGGCAGCATCTTCACCGTCACCACCCGCAGGGCAAACAGCGCCGTCGAGGCGACCAGCAGCACGGCCACCGCCGCCAGCAGCGCCCAGCGTCGCCAGCGCCGGGCCAGGAGCGGCCGGAAGAGACGGCTGTAGAGCCGTTCCAGCCGGTCCTCCAGGGCGGACTCGGGGTGGGCGTCGATGGCCGGTTCGGGCTCGTCCTCGCCGTCCCCCATCTCGCCGTCACCCACCCGCGTCGTCCCGGCGGTTTCCGGATTGTCCCGCCGCCACGCCTCCGCCTTGTGGTGGAACAGCTTGTAGGTCAGCCACGGGGAGACGACGAAGGCGACGATGAGGGAGAACAGCATGGCGGCGGAGGCGTTGATCGGGATCGGCCGCATGTAGGGGCCCATGAGCCCCGAGACGAAGGCCAGCGGCAGCAGCGCGCCGATGACGGTGAAGGTGGCCAGGATGGTGGGGTTGCCCACCTCGTCGGTGGCGTAGACGGTGGCGTGGCGCGGGTTGGTCCAGCCGAGTTGGTAGTGGCGGTGGATGTTCTCCACCACCACGATGGCATCATCCACCAGGATGCCGATGGCGAAGATCAGCGCAAACAGCGTCACCCGGTTCAGCGTGTACCCGAACATCCAGGAGGCGGCCATGGTCAGGGCCAGGGTCGTCGGCACCGCCACCAGCACCACCAGCGCCTCCCGGCGGCCGAGGGCGAAGGCCATCAGGATGACCACCGCCAGGGTGGCGATCCACAGGTGCTTGATCAGCTCGGACGACTTCTCGTCGGCGGTGTGGCCGTAGTCCCGGGTCTTGGTGACCTGGACGTCGCCGGGGATGACGTCGCCTTCGAGGCGCGCCAGGAAGACGTCCAGCTCGGCCACCAGGTCGACGGCGTTGGTGCCCGGCTTCTTGGCCACCGACAGGGTCACCGCCGGTGCTTCGAGATCCGCCGGCAGGCCGCTGTCGGCGCCGGCGGCGCCGGCCAGCATCCAGACGTAGCTCGTCGGCTCGTCGGGGCCCAGGGAGACGTCGGCGACGTCCCGCAGGTAGACCGGCTGCCCCTGGTAGACGCCCATCACCGCGTCGCCCACCTGGCCGGCGTCGAGGAAGGGGCTGCCCACCTCCACCGTGGTCTCGACGTCGGCGGCGGTGACGCTGCCGGCGGGCAGCTTCTGGTTCAGCCCCTGGAGCGCCTGCCACGCCTGGAGGACGGAGACGTGGTGGGCGGCCAGGCGCTCGCGGTCGAGGCGCACCCGCACCACCCGGCGCTCGCCGCCGATGACGTGGGTCTCGGCCACCCGGGGATGGCGCGACAGCTCGTTCTCCACTTCCAGCGCCACCTGGCGCAGGGTCAGCGGGTCGGCGGAGTAGCTCCACAGGGTGTAGGCGACCACCGGAACGTCGTCGATGGAGCGCGGTGCCACCACCGGCGGCACGGAGCCCTCGGGCAGCTCCGGCGTCACCTCGGCGACCTTGGCGTGGACCCGGATCACCGCCTCGTCGGGGTCCGAGCCGACCTCGAAGCGGGCGATGATCATGCCGCCGGAGGGGCGCGAGGTGGAGTAGACAAACTCGACGTTGTCGATCTCGGCGATGGCCCGCTCCAGGGGGCCGATGACCCGGCGCTCGACCTCGCCGGCGGTGGCCCCGGGCAGGCCGGCGAAGACGTCGATCATCGGCACCTGGATCTGGGGCTCCTCCTCCCGCGGCGTGATCAGCAGGGCGAAGGCGCCGAGGAGCAGGGCGGCGATGACCAGCAGCGGGGTGAGCTTCGATTCGAGAAAGGCGCCGGCGACGCGGCCGGCGGCTCCCAGGGGGCGACCGTGGGTCATGCGTCACCTCTGGGGTCGGGGGTGGGGGGCGTGGCGGCGCTGGGCGAGGCCGGGGAGGCCGGCGTGGCTGGCGCGGTCGGCGTGGCCCGGGAGCGCACCCGGGTGCCGGCGGCCGGGACCCCCGGGAGGCCGACCGCCAGCGCCTCGCCGCCCTTGAGGCCGGAGAGGATCTCCACCCGGCCGTCGGCCAGCGCCCGGCCGACGGTCACCGCGCGGGAGCTGGCCCGGCCGTCCTCGTCCACCAGGACCACCAGGTCGAGGCCGCCGCGGGAGATCACCGCGTCGGCGGGCACCGCCACCGCCGTGCGCCGGCCCAGGGGCACCGAGGCCCGCACCGCCGAGCCGGTGGGCAGGGGGCGGTCGCCGAGGGCTGCCGCCGGCAGGGCGACCTTGACCCGGTAAGCGTGGGACATAGGGTCGGCCCCCGGCGACATCTCCACCACGCGGCCGGTGAGCTCGCCGAGGCCGGGGCGGGCATCGACCGTCACCGCCACCGGCGAGCCGATTTCCAGGCCGGCGGCGGCCACCGCGCTCTCCGGCACCGAGAGGGCGGCGCGGCGGGAGGAGCCGGTCTCGAGCATCAACAGCGGCCGCCCCGGCGCCGCCAGGTCGCCCACTTCCACCATGCGCCGCACCACCCGGCCGGCGAACGGGGCGGTGACCCGGGAGTCGGAGGCCACCGAAGCGGCGGCGGACACCGCCCCCTCGGCCTGCTCCACGGCGCCCCGGGAGCGCTCGTACTCCATGCGCGCCCGGTCGAGCTCCAGCTCCGAGGCCGAACCGCTGTCGGCCAGCGCCCGGAAGCGCTCGTAGTTGCGCTCGGAAAGGGCCAGGGCGGCCTCGGCCTGGGCCAGGGCGCCGCGCGCCTGGGAGAGCTGGCCGCGGGCGGCCTGGGGGTCGATCTCCAGCAGCGCCTGGCCGCGCTCCACCGTGTCGCCGGCGGCGACGTGGACGGCGGTGACCTGGGCCATCACCCGGCTCGACACGGCGGCGGTGCTGTCCGCCTCGACGGTGCCGTAGAGGTCCACCGTCCGGGGCACCTCCAGGCGCTCGGCCGCGACGACCCGGGCCTCAACGGTGCGCTCGGCGGCGGCGCTCTGGGAGTGGGCGCCGTCCCCGGCCGGCTCCCCACCGCCGCAGGCGGCGAGGAGAGCGAGGGGGAGGAGCGCCGTCAAGGCGAGGGTCGGGAAGGGGAGACGTTTCATTGTGGGGACCTCGGAAGCTCGTTGTCGTGGTCGGTGTCTGTATCGGTATCGGTATCGGTATCGGTATCGGTGTCTGTGTCTGTGTCTGCGTCTGGGTCTTCGTCTGCGTCTGTAGTGATGGGGGGTGCGGTGGGCGGCGCCGGCAGGGCGTCCTCCGGAGGCTGGCCGGCGGCCACCGCCAGGCGCAGCGCCGCCAGGGTGGCCTCGGTGCGCGCCATCAGGGCGCGGGTCTCGGCCTCGCGGCGGGCGGTGGAGGCGTCCAGCAGGTCGAGGGTGCTGGCGACGCCGGCGCGGAAGCGCTCGCCGGTGATGCGCTCGGCCTCCTGGGCGGCATCCACGGCGGCGGCGGCGGTGGCGTGGCGGCGCCCGGCGGTCGTCGCCGCCACCCACGCCTGCCGCACCTCCAGGCGCACCGCCTCCTCCATCTCGTCGATCTCGTGGCCCGCAGCCTCGGCCTCGGCCCGGGCGGCGGCGATGGCGGCGCGGTGGCTGCCGCCGGCCCACAGGTCGATGGAATCGCGGGCGATGATGGCGGTGGAGTCGCCGTGGTTGCCGAAGGGGTAGTCATCCACCAGGTCGCCGCGCACCACCAGGCCGATGCGCGGTTTCAGCAGCGCCTTCTTGGCCTCGATCTCCAACTCGGCGGTCGCCGCCATCAGGCGGGCCGCCGCCAGGTCCGGGCGGTCGGCGGCGCGGGCCAGCCAGGTGTCCAGCGGCGCGGGCGCCGGCGGCGGGGGAGGCACCGCGGGCAGGGCGTCGGGCCCGGCGAAGGTCAGGTCGGCGGGCTCGCTGGCGAGGCGGAAGGCGAGGGCGGCGCGGGCCACCAGCACGCCGCCCCGGGCCTCCTCCAGAAGATCCTCCACCCGCGCCACCTCGACCTCGGCGCGCAGCAGCTCGGAGCGCACCAGCATGCCCTGCTCGACGTAGGCGCGGGCGGTGTCGGCGTGGGCCGCCACGGTTTCCAGCGAGCGCTCCACCAGCGCCGCCCGCTCGCCGGCCCGGGCCAGCCCCAGGTAGGCGTCGGCGGCGGCCAGGGCGGCGCCGTCGGCGGTGCCCTCGGCGCCGTGCCCCTGGGCTTCGGCCATCAGCTCCGCCTGGCCGATGCGGCTGGTCAGCTCGCCGCCGGTGTAGAGCGGCATCTCCACCTCCAGGCGGGTGACGGCGTTTTCCACCGCGTCCGGGTGGTTGGGGTCGCCGGAGACGAAGTCGTCAAAGGAGAAGCGCTCCTGGTTGAGGGTCAGGGCGAACGCCTCCGCCGGCGAGTCGGTGCGCATCCAGATCTCCTGCAAGCGCACGGTGGGCAGGCGATGGCCGCGAGCCTGGCGCAGGCGTTGCCGGGCGCCCTCCAACCGCGCCTCGGCGGCGGCCACCGTCCGCGCCCGCTGCCGGCCCAGGGCCATGGCCTCGGCCAGGGTGAGGTCGGAGGCGGGGAGGCTGGCCTGCACTGCCGGGGCGGCGGCCGGGGCCTCCGTATCGGCGGCGGCCCCCGGGGTGAGGAGGAGCAGGGGCAACGCCAGGGTCGCAGCCAGTTGCGCCGCGGCGCGCCGCACGGGCTGTCCCCCAGGGATGGGAATCGGGTGTCGTCGCATAAGAGTTTGCAGGCGGCGATCCTCGCCGACGCGGTGAGTTCCGCGGCGCCGGGTCGCCCCTTCAACTATTGGGAGACACGACAGGCCCGAACGGTTCCCGGAGTCGTTGAATGGCGCCATCCTGGGAGCCCGGCGGCCCTCTAAAACCCCGGCTTGCCGTGTGCCTCCGGTTCGGCGCCGCGGCGTACGCAGAACCATTGTGAGTTCGCGCTTGCATATATTTGAATGATGGAGTATTATGTAAGCCATTACTCAGCACTGCGCAGCTGCTCTCCGGGAGGGGCGTCCCTCCCGTACTCATACATCCAGCTCCGGAGGCTCCGGAGATGGTCGCGCAGCACCTAGACTGCGCCCCGCATCGTGCGCCTCCGACAGGCTGGTTGTCGAACCGCCGCCTCAAAGGAGGACTGCGATGCAGCTGATCTACGACGCAAAGTGCTCGATCTGTAGGAACCTCGCCCAGAAGATCCATCTCCTGTCCGAACAGGAGGTGGAGATCCGGGCGCTCAGTGATCCCCGGGCGCAGGAGACCCTCGACAAGTTCCACCCCGACGGCTGGGAGCACGACTTCTACGTCATCGACGGTGACCGTTGCCGCCGGGGCGCCCTCGCCCTGCCGCGGCTCACCGGCGCCCTGGGTGCCCGCAAGATGGCCTCGGTCCTCGCCGAGTTCAGCTATCAGAAGCTGGCCCCGAGCAGTTGCACCACTGGCAACGGCGTCATGCGCTCAAAGCGCACCCTGCTCAAGGCCGCTGCGGTCAGCCCGGTGCTCCTCGGCCTGTCGAAGTTCACGCCCGAGGATCCGTTCAGGGCGTCGATCCCCGGCTTCAAGGTGCACATCGCGGAGGTCGAGAGCCTCGGCGGCGGCGAGTTCCGGGCGCACGCCTACCGGTGCGACGAGTGCTTGCGGGAGCCCAAGAAGTTGGAGCCGTTGGCGAAAGGTGCCTCAGCCGAAGTCATCGAGGACAAGGTCCTGCGCGGACCGGACGGCCAAGATGCCCGCGGGCAGGCCCGGGTCGCCGACGGCGCGATGAAGATCAAGCGGGTGCGCTACGAGAAATCGACCCCGGTCAACGGCGGTGTCGAGCGCTCCGTGCGCACCGCCTTCTCGTTGCTCTCCGACCACCAACGCTACGGCATCGCCGCCAACTTCGGCCGCACTGACACGGTGACCAGCTTCGCCGGCTTGGTGCACCACGACCTGCCGCACACCGTGGTCGATTGGGTGGTGCTGAAGTCCGAGGTGGACGACGCGGCAACCCTCTTCGCCGCCCAGGCCGAGGGGATCCGTGCGCTGGCCCGCCTCCACGAGCGCTCCGCCCGGGGTGAGATGGCCGATCTCTACCGCCAGATCGCGCCCAACTTCCTCTCATTCCGCCGGCCGTTCACCGACGCCGTTGGCGAGCCCATGCTCACCAACACCAATGAGTTGCTGATCACCTCGATGCCCGAGGCGCTGCGCTTCGTCCAGTTGCCGAAGGAACTGCGTTCGATCGAGGTGGGCCCCGAGGTGGCGGCCGCTTGCGACTGCTCCTGCTCCTGCAACGTCTGCTGCGGTTGCGGCTGCGGTCTCGGCATCTGCTTCACGCCGTTCCCCTGCTTCTGCGACTGCTGCATCTCCTGCGGTTGCGGTTGCGGCTGCTGCGTCTTCTAGGAGGCACGCGCCGTCAGCAGGTGTGGAGGAATCGCCGCCCCGCGTCAGCAGGGCGGCGATTTCTCGTTGCGCCGACGGGGCGGCCGGTGGGATGGCGGTGGCCTACTTGGGCGCGTGGTAAATTGGCGGAATGAGACTGGTCACCGGCACGGTCGTAGACGGAAAGGTAGAGGTCCCGCCTGAAATCGAAGAGGGATCCAGCGTTGCAGTGCTGGCGCCGGAGCACGAACGTGCCGTGCTCACCCCGGCCGAAGAGCAGGCCCTGAGCGAGTCGATTCAACAGATCGAGGACGGCGAGTCCGTCGATGGTTGGAAGCTGCTCGAAGAGATCAAGACCCCCGGCTGACCCTTGAACCACGCGATTCGGGTCAGTCCCGCCGCCGAGCGCATCGACGTGATCGCGGGCCGCGTGCCACCTATGTGGGTGGTGCGGGTGGGGCGGGTGTTGGGTAAGGTGTGGGGCGAAGGGAGGGTGGATGACCCTGACTGCCACGCCGCGAGCCCGGCCCCGGGCGGATGCCGCCTCGCCGAGCACCGAAGCCGCCGCTGATCCGTCCGATGCGCAACCGGAGCTGTTCGACCGCCTGCGCCAGGTGGAGTTCTCCCGCCTGGAGGCCACCGGCCAGGTCTACCTGGACTACACCGGGGGCGGCCTCTATGGCGCCTCCCAGGTGCGTCGCCACGCCGAGCTGCTGCTGACCGGCGTCTACGGCAACCCGCACTCGGAAAACCCCACTTCGTCGGCCTCCACCGAGTTGGTGGAGCGGGCCCGGCGGCGGGTACTGGACTACTTTCGGGCCGACCCGGAGGAGTACGCGGTGATCTTCACCGCCAACGCCAGCCACGCCTTGAAGCTGGTGGGGGAGTCCTATCCGTTCGAGGCCGGGGACCGCTTCCTCCTCACCTTCGACAACCACAACTCGGTCAACGGCATCCGGGAGTTCGACCGCGCCCACGGCGCCGGCACCACCTACGTGCCGCTGGCCGCCGACCTGCGGGTGGACGACGCGGTTCTCGACGAGCACCTGGAGAGGGTGCCCGCGGGCCACCATCACCTCTTCGCCTTTCCCGCCCAGTCCAACTTCTCCGGCGTCCAGCACCCGCCGGAGTGGATCGCCCTGGCCCAGGGCCGGGGCTGGGACGTGCTGCTGGACGCCGCCGCCTTCGTCCCCACCCACCGCCTCGACCTGGGGGTCTGGAAGCCCGACTTCGTGACCCTGTCGTTCTACAAGATGTTCGGGTACCCCACCGGCCTGGGGGCGCTCATCGGGCGCCGGGAGGCGCTGGCCAAGCTGCGCCGGCCCTGGTTCGCCGGCGGCACCATCGCCGTCGCCTCGGTGCGCTCGGACCGCTACGTCGCCGCCGACGGCGAGGCCGCCTTCGAGGACGGCACCCTCAGCTACACCGCCATCCCGGCCATCGAGTACGGCCTGGATCTCCTGGAATCGGTGGGGATCGACAACATCCACCGCCGGGTGCGCTGGCTCACCGGTTGGCTGCTGGAGCGCCTGCTGGCGCTCTCCCACCCGAACGGCCGGCCGCTGATCCACCTCTACGGTCCGCCCTCGGTCGAGGGCCGTGGCGGCACCCTGGCGTTCAACTTCTACGACCGGGACGGTCGGGTCATGGACCACGGCCGGGTGGAGCGGCTGGCGGCCCGGCGGCGGCTTTCCATCCGCACCGGCTGCTTCTGCAACCCGGGGGCGGGGGAGTCGGCCCTGGGGTTGTCGAAGGAGCAGATCGACGGTTGCCTGGAAGGCTCCCGCGAGCGGGTCAGCGCGGCGGAGTTCCGGCGCTGCGTCGCCAGCCTGGAGGGGGG